>ULZN01044600.1_pt1 | contig 11378 bp, 8 predicted proteins | sample 1963091 | NCBI WGS metagenome assembly ULZN01 (sample SAMEA4835889, study PRJEB28245) | human gut metagenome | biome: gut microbiome; material: fecal sample | place: Denmark | collected 2008 | reverse complement strand
GGCGCTGGCCCGCATGAGCCGCGGCGGGGCACGCCTGCGCAGCTATGTGTATGAAGAAACGGTAGCCAAACTGCCGCTGCGCTGCCTGTTGACCGGGGGGTTCGCCGCGCTGGCTGCAGTGGGGGAGTGTATGGACGTGTTCTTGAATGGCGGACAAGGCGCTATCTGGTATGCAGTATTATTTGCAGCGCTGGCCGCTGCGGCTGCTGCGGCTGCTTTTGCCGCAGGGCACACCATCCGGGCGGCAGTTTATACCGAAGAATCCGACTCCGGGCGCGAAGAGTAAAAGACCTTGCACCATAACGCAGAATTTAGCCCGCTAAAGTGCGGCGCGGAAGAATTTCACAAAATTCAGCGTGCTGTTATGGTTATCCTGCTGACTTTTATTTAGATGTTGCCAAAACGGCGTTTTTTGGTTGACAGAAATTGAAAATTGCGATATTATAACATGGTTATTGGTGACATTTGTTTGCGGTGAGGGAACACCGCAAATGCGGAAAGGCTTAAGCCTTTCTTATTTAACACTCCTTTTGGTAGTGTTAAAATTGCCGCCATTACCAAAATGATTTGGGAGGTTATACAAACATGAAAAACACCAAGCAAGTGCTTGCACTGGCCATGGCAGTTGCAATGGCTGCGGGCCTGCTGGCTGGCTGCGGTTCTTCCGCTTCCAGCAGCGCTGAGTCTGTTGCTTCCGGCGAGGCTACCAGCGAAGCCGCTGCTACCGATACCGGCAGCAGCGATGGCACCCTGGTTCTGGCAGATACCGGCTTTGAGGGCAAGTTCAGCCCGTTCTTCGCCGCTTCTTCCGCTGACCAGCACGTTATCGACCTGACCAACATTGCCCTGCTGGGCGCTGACCGTAAGGGCGAAATGATCCTGAAGGGCATCGAGGGTGAGACCCGCGAGTACAACGGCACCGATTACACCTACTATGGCCCCGCTGACTGCGAAGTGACCGAGAATGCTGACGGCACCGTTACCTATGCCATCAACATGCGCGATGACCTGGTCTTCGCTGACGGCACCCCCATCACCATTGATGACGTCATCTTCAACCTGTATGTTTACATGGACCCGACCTATGACGGTTCCGCCACCCTGTACTCCATGCCCATTGCCGGTCTGGATGATTACCGCAGCAGCATGACCACCCTGTCCAAGCTGATTGCTGAGGCAGGCGAGGACAACACTGATAACAGCCTGTTCACCGCTGAGCAGCAGAAGGCTTTCTGGGATGCTGTTAACGAAGGTGGCGTTGCTTTTGCACAGGAAATCATCGACGCCTGCGTATCTAACGGCTACGCTGAAGAGGGCGACGTTGCCGCTGCTGCTTCCGCCTGGGGCTTTGACGGCCTGGCCGCTGACGCTACCGCTAAGGATTTCTTCCTGGCTATCGCAGAAAAATATGACTGGAACTTTGCTTCCATGGAAGCTGAGACCGCAGGCTCTGCTCTGTCTGACCTGATCCCGGCTGATGTTTATGCTTACTCCACCACCGGTGTTGCCACCGGCGCTGACGTTGACACCGTTTCCGGCATTGTCAAGACCGGCGATTACAGCATGACCATCACCACCACCGAGCTGTCCAACTCCATGATCTACCAGCTGCAGCTGCCTATCGCCTCCCTGGATTACTATGGCGACCGCAGCCTGTATGATTACGACAACCACTCCTACGGCTTCAAAAAGGGCGACCTGAGCAAGGTTCGTTCCGTCACCGGCAACCCCCTGGGCGCCGGCGCTTACACCTTCAATAAGTACAGCGATGGCGTCATCTACCTGGATGCCAACCCCAGCTACTATCAGGGCGAGCCCGCTGCCAAGCACGTCAACATGAAGGAAACCCAGGAAGCCGATAAGATCACCGGTGTTCAGGCCGGCACCATCGACATTTCCGATCCTTCTTACTCTCTGGAAGCTGCCAACCAGATTGCTACCATCAATGGTGGTAATTCTGACCTCGACGGCTCTGTCATCACCACCCGTCTGATGGACTACCGCGGCTATGGCTACATTGCCCTGAGCGCCAACAACGTTAAGGTCGGCAATGATCCCGCTTCTGAGGAATCCAAGAACCTGCGCAAGGCTATCATGACCGTGATTGCCGCTTACCGTGATGAGGGCATCAACTCTTACTACGGCGATACCGCAAGCGTTATCAACTACCCCATCTCCAACACCTCCTGGGCAGCACCCTCCGTTACCGACGACGGCTACAAGATCGCTTACTCCACCGACGTTGACGGCAACGAGATCTACACCAGCGATATGAGCGGCGACACCAAGTACGCTGCTGCTCTGCAGGCCGCCCTCGGCTACTTCGAAGCAGCCGGCTACACCGTTGAAAACGGCCAGGTCACCGCAGCTCCGGCTGGCGCCAAGATGGAATACACCGTCAACATCGGCGCTTCCGGCAACGGCGACCACCCCTCTTTCCAGGTTCTGACCAATGCAGCCGCTGCCCTCAAGACCATCGGCTTCACCCTGACCGTCAACGACCTGGCAAACGCTTCTGACCTGTACAGCTCTTATCAGTCCGGCGTTGCCGAAGGCTGGGTTGCTGCATGGCAGTCCACCAACGACCCCGATATGTACCAGCTGTACGACAGCAAGGGTTCCACCAACTACTACCAGATCAACGATGCTGACCTGGACGAGCTGATCGAGACTGCCCGCCAGACCACCGATCAGGATGACCGTAAGGCCATGTACAAGGAAGCTATGGAGATCATCCTGGATTGGGGCGTTGAACTGCCGGTTTACCAGCGCAGCGAATCCGCCATCTTCTCCAGCGAGCGTATCGACACCGCTACCATCCCCAACGATCTGACCCCGTACTGGACTTACCAGTCTGAAATCAATACGATCGCTCTGAAGTAATTTCAGCGCAGCCTGTTGTTGAATTTATGGTGAGCAGCCGCTCTTGGTGCCGCACTGGTTCTGGGAGCGGTTGCTTGCTGTTAGTACAAACGGCGGCAGCATTTGCAGCCCAAATGTGGCCGTCCCATTCCCCCGGACAGTTCCCTCTGTCCGAGGGAGGGGGATGCCCATATTCGGTATCAAAGTAATGAGGTGTATCTGAAAACAAAGAAAATGACGGATGTTTCGCAAACATGAGGCGAATTTAAGGCAAAAAGCTGCAGGAATCCTTTGTGGATTCCAAGGCTTTTTAACGCAAAATTCAGTCGTGTTTGTAGAAACAGGCTAAGGCAACACCGCACAATTCCCGCCTGACGGCTTAAGCACCGCTCCGGCGGCTGCGGCACGGCATCTGCGTTGCCAAAATGCTCGATAAGACTCCAGTATTATCTGCGCTTTTGGCTTAGCATCTGCCGCACCTCGCTCGCCGTATCGGCACTTAGAATTATGCGGCATTGCCCTAAATTTTCGACTTTTTAGGTACACCATAGGCGAAGCTACAAGGCCCCGGCTCATGTGTATTTTGGAGCCATGCGGCGCAGCCATTAAAAACGCGGCCTCCCTGCCCGCGAAGGAAGGAACGATTTTTCAAGTGCGAAACTACGTCATCAAGCGTATCCTGCTTTCTTTTGTGATCCTGTTTTGCGTTACCTTCATCATCTATGTGATGATGCGCAGCCTGCCCAGCTCTTTTGCCGAGAACATGGCCATGCAGCTGTCCCAGGCACCGGGCGCAAAACCGTATCAGGAATGGCTGGATCAGCTCAACGCAGCCTATGGTCTGGATAAGGGCATCCTGCCCGGTTTCATGACCTGGCTGTCCAGCGCAGTGCACGGTCAGTTCGGTGACAGCTGGAAGTGGAACGTCCCTGTTGTTCAAAAATTCCAGGAAGTTATTGGTCTGTCTGTTGTCATGGGCGGTATCTCCTTTGTGTTGTCCATGATCATCGCTGTGCCCCTGGGCATCCTGGCTGCTACCAAACAGTATTCCCGTACCGATTACGTCATCACCGCTGTGGCTCTGGTGGGCATCTCTCTGCCCAGTTTCTTCTTTGCCACGCTGCTCAAGCTGCTGTTCTCTGTCAAGCTTGGCTGGTTTGACCTGTACGGCCTGGTCGGGCGTGATTATGCCCAGCTCAGCTCGTGGGGCCAGTTCTGTGACCGCGCCAACCATCTGGTGCTGCCCATCATCACGCTGGTCATTGTTTCCATCGGCTCTACCATGCGTTACACCCGCACCAACATGCTGGAAGTGCTGAACGCCGACTATATCCGTACCGCCCGCGCCAAGGGCCTTTCGGAGCATGTGGTCATCTATAAGCACGCGTTCCGCAACACCCTGATCCCGCTGGTTACCATCATCGGCGGTTCCCTGCCCGGCCTGTTCAGCGGTGCCTTGATCACGGAGACTCTGTTCTCCATCCCCGGCATCGGCTACATCTCTTACCAGTCCATGGTTGCGGGCGATATCCCGTTCACCATGTTCTACCTGTCCTTTATGGCGGTGCTTACCCTGGTCAGCAACCTGCTGACTGATATCATGTACGCAGTGGTTGACCCGCGCGTGCGCATTTCTTAAAGAAAGGAGACTGCACCCATGAGTGAGAATACCCAGAACAACACCCCCAAAAAGGAGCAGTACTCCCTGAACGACGACCGCCGCGTTAAGGTGCTTTCGCCCGGCGCGCTGGTTGCCAAGCGGTTCTTCCGCAACCGTCTGGCCGTTGTGGGCTTGACGATGCTGCTTGCCATGTTCGTCTTTTCCTTCATTGGCGGCGTGGTCAGCCCTTACGGCCAGGACCAGCAGTTCTACACCTACACCCAGATGTCCAAAGAGTATGTGGGTGTGACCCGCAACGATAAACTGCGCTTTGTTGTTGCCGATGGCCAGGAGTTCGGCTCCATTGCCCAGAGCAAGGGCAACGAGGCCATCAAGAAGGGTGAAGAGACCTTTACCTATAAAGATAACGATTACGAAGTGGAAACCCTGAGCGAGGACCTGTACGTCTTCCGCCAGGGCCGCACTGTGCTGGCTTATGCCTCTAAGGATATGGTCACCGCAGCGGACGGCGTGGCCGAGCTGAGCTTTGATGCCAAGCTGGCCGCCCTGACTGCCCAGGCAGCAGGGGAGACCACCTTTACTGCCGATGGCCAGGATTATGAACTGGACGCTGACGGCAATATTATCCAGAGCGGCAGCGAAGTTGCCTATATCGGCCGCTTTGTTGTTTCCGCTGCCGATGCCAGCGTGGTCATCAGCCGTGACTTCCGCGACCGCCTGGAAGAAGCCATTGACGATAATATTACCGAGTTCACCTACACCGATGCCGACGGCAACGAAGCCGAGTATGACATCGTGTACGATGCCAGCACCGGCGTTTGGAGTGTTAAGCAGATGACGGAAACCTATGTGTTTGACCGTTACGCAAGCCCCAACAAGGAGCACTGGCTGGGCACCGATACCAACGGTATGGACATGCTGACCCGCCTGATGTACGGCGGCCGTGTTTCCCTGATCATCGGCTTCATCGTTGTTGCGATCGAAGGCTCCATCGGTATTGTCATGGGCGGTATCTCCGGCTACTTCGGCGGCTGGGTGGATAACCTCATCATGCGTATCGTGGACGTTTTCTATTGCCTGCCCTCCATGCCCATCATCATCATTCTGGGCGCTGCCATGGACGCCATGCGCATTGACTCCTGGACCCGTATGATGTACCTGATGCTGATCCTCGGCTTCCTGGGCTGGCCCGGCATTGCCCGCCTGGTCCGCGGCCAGATTTTGTCCCTGCGCGAGCAGGAGTTCATGACGGCAGCCGAAGCCTGCGGCATCAGCGCATGGCACCGCATCTTCCGCCACCTGATCCCCAACGTTATCCCGCAGCTGATTGTTACCTGCACCATGAGCCTTGGCTCCACCATCCTGACGGAAGCCACCCTGTCTTTCCTGGGTCTGGGCGTTAAGTACCCGTTTGCATCCTGGGGCAACATCATCAACGATGTCAACAACGCTTATGTTATGACCAACTATCTGTTCATCTGGGTCCCGGCCGGCATCTGCCTGCTGATCACGGTTCTGGGCTTCAACTTTGTGGGCGATGGCCTGCGCGATGCCTTTGACCCCAAGATGAAACGCTGATGAAAGGAGACACACACGATGGCTAAACAACAGGACGGTTACCTTTCCGCCAAGGAGTCGCGGCGTATCTCCAAAGAAAACCGCCGCATTACGGACCAGTACGAAAAACAGCGCAAGCGCAAGAATGTGCCGGAATCTGAGTACCTGACCCAGATGAAAAACCCGGAAAACGCTGTTGAGTTTGATAACCTGCACACCTATTTCTTTACCGATACCGGCGTGGTAAAAAGCGTGGACGGTGTTTCGTTTGAAGTTCCTGTGGGCAAAACTGTGGGCGTTGTGGGCGAATCCGGCTGCGGCAAATCTGTTACCAGCCTTTCGCTGATGCAGTTGCTGCAGCGCCCCCAGGGCCAGATCGTTCAGGGCGAGATCCGCCTGAACCTGGGTAATGGCAAAGCCTATGATGTTGCCAAAACTCCCGGCACGGTCATGCAGCACCTGCGCGGCAACTATATTTCGATGATCTTCCAGGAGCCGATGACCAGCCTGAACCCGGTGTTCCGCATCGGTGCTCAGATCGATGAAGTCATTGCTCTGCATGACGGCGAAGGTAAGAGCAAAGAGGACATCAAAAAGCGCACCGTTGAAATGCTGGAGATGGTTGGCATCGCCAACAGCCAGGGTGTATATGAGATGTACCCGCATGAGTTGTCCGGCGGTATGCGCCAGCGTGTCATGATCGCCATGGCATTGGCCTGCAACCCCAAGGTTATCATCGCCGACGAACCCACCACCGCACTGGACGTGACGATTCAGGCCCAGATCCTGGACCTGCTGCGCAACCTGAAGGACCGCATTAACTCCTCCATCATGCTGATCACCCATGACCTGGGTGTGATTGCCGAGATGGCAGATTACGTTGTTGTCATGTACGCAGGCCGCGTGGTGGAAAAGGGCACCGCTCAGGAGATTTTCGCAAACCCGGCTCACCCATATACCATCGGCCTGATGGCTTCCAAACCGATCGTGGGCAAAAAGGTGGACCGACTGTACTCCATCCCCGGCAAGGTGCCCAACCCGGTCAATATGCCCAACTACTGTTACTTTAAGGATCGCTGCGAGATGGCTCTGCCCTGCTGCGATGGTGAATACCCCTGCGAGATCAGCCTGTCCCCCACGCACAAGGTCAGCTGCTACCGCTACTATGAAAATAATCGAAAGGCGGGTGAGTGACGATGGCACAGGCAGAAAACGCAAAAAAGCTGGACTATACCCCCGTCACCTATGATGATCAGTATATTCTGATGGTCAACCAGCTTAAAAAATACTTCCCCATCAAGGGCGGCCTGATGTCCCAGACCGTGGGTCATGTCAAGGCTGTCGATGGCGTTACCTTCAACCTCAAGCGCGGCCATACCATGGGTCTGGTCGGCGAATCCGGCTGCGGCAAATCCACCACCGGCCGTACAATCCTGCGCCTTGCCGGCGAAAAAACCGGCGGTCAGGTACTGTTCAACGGCAAAGAAGTGTACGATATGACCGGCAGGGAGCTGCGTAACCTGCGTACCAAGATGCAGATCATCTTCCAGGACCCGTTCTCCAGCCTGTCCCCGCGTCTGCCGGTTGGTGAGATCATCGGTGAGGCTGTGCGCGAGCATAACCTGGTGCCCAAGGCAGAGTTCAATGATTATATTGACCAGGTCATGGATAACTGCGGCCTGCAGCCCTACCACAAAACCCGCTATCCGCACGAATTTTCCGGCGGCCAGCGCCAGCGCATCTGCATTGCCCGCGCCCTGGCCCTGAACCCGGAGTTTGTTGTGTGCGACGAACCGGTCTCTGCACTGGACGTTTCCATTCAGGCCCAGATCATCAATCTGCTGAAAGAATTGCAGGATAAATATAACCTGACCTACCTGTTCATCTCCCACGATCTTTCTGTTGTTGAGCATATTTCGGATACGGTCGGCGTTATGTACCTGGGCAACCTGGTGGAGTACGGTGCAACGCCGGATATCTTCAGCCATCCGCTACATCCCTACACCAAGGCACTGTTCAGCGCCATTCCTATCCCGGACCCGACCATTCGCCGCGAGCGCATTGTGCTGCAGGGCTCCATTCCGTCCCCGGCCAACCCGCCCAAGGGCTGCAAGTTCCATACCCGCTGCCCCTATGCGACCGAGCGCTGCAAGACCGAAGCGCCGCAGCAGCGTGAGGTGGAACCCGGCCACTATGTTGTGTGCCACCTGTACGAAAAATGAAGCATAACGAACCCTTTGAGGATGACGGCCGCACCGTGGCCGATATGAGCGGCATTGAGCACGACAGTATCTGGCTGCCGCGCCGCCGCAAGCAGGGCCATACCCCCGCGCAGCAGCCCCAACAGGCTGCTGACCGTCCCTGGGAGGAAGACCCCCAGCTGACCGGTAAGGAGCGCCTGTGGGCGATCCTGGGTGCGCTGAAAGCTACCCTGCTGATTTGTGGCGTCTACCTGCTTGGCCTGCTGGCACTGCTGGCACTGCTGTTTACCCTCTGGCATTAAAAAATACCCCCGCCTTTGTTTTGGCTGCGTGACAGCTGGAATAAGGACGGGGGTGTTTGGTTTTGTGGGGGGGAAGGGCAACTTGCCCGGTAAGGTGGGGGCACCCGACCCCGCCGAGAAACGTAAATATTTGCTGCAAACCTACAAACATTTGTAGGGGACGATGCTTGCATCGTCCCGCGGATGAGCCTATGCGGTGAATTTTGTTAAGGCAACACCGCACAATTCCCGCCTGACGGCTTAAGCACCGCTCCGGCGGCTGCGGCACGGCATCTGCGTTGCCAAAATGCTCGATAATGTCGGGTTGCGGTACCCGCATCGTGCTTCGGGGGCAAAAGCCCCTCGCACTCTGCGACCGCTGCCCCTGCTTCGGTTCGCTGTTTCCGCCACTGGCGGCGCTCACCTTTGCAGCATCCAGTATTATCTGCGCTTTTGGCTTGGCATCTGCCGCACCTCGCTCGCCGTATCGGCACTTAGAATTATGCGGTATTGCCCTAAATAAAAGTACAACACAAAAGCGCACCGCACACCCTATCCAAGGGGTTGCGATGCGCCTTTTATTATTCATTGCTTTCTTGATGGAAAATAATATTATTGTGTTATATTATTAAAGCTTCAGCTTCCTTCTTTTCAAAGAAAGAACAAAAACCCCCGTAAATCAATGCAGATGCAGATGGCGGGGCACGCCGTCGATGTAGATGGGGGTCAGCTCGGCCTGGATGAGGGGGCGGGCATAGTGATGGAATGCTTCGGTCACATGCATGCCGTCCGGGCTGATCCAGTCATCCGGCACGCGCTTTTCCAGGTTGGCAACCTTCTGCACATCTACCATCTCGGTTTCGGTGCGGTACGGCATATCCGAAATGCGGCGGATGGCGCACATCTTACCGGTTTCGCCGCGGTAAGCAGCTTCCACCGAAGCACCGCCCACTTGGTATGCCTCGGTAATGTCGGTGCGGCTTGCCAGATGGGAGGCACAGCGCTGCAGGGTAGAGAACTCGATCGCGCGGGTCTTGCAGCCCAGGCGCACATGGATCAAATCCGCCAGGTAGCGGCTGGTGCCGGACAAAATGGCTTTATGGCCAAAAGCATCCAGCTGGCCTGCTGTGGATACCAAATCACACAGGAAAACGCCGTCCTTGTTTTTTACGCCCTCGCTGGCCGCAATGATGACATTGTGGCGGTCTTTTTCCAACTGGGCTACTTTTTCCAGGAACACATTCTCGTCAAAGGGGCGCTCCGGCAGCAGAATGATGTCCGGGCCGTTGCAGTCAGCCCCGGCAGCCAGGCTGGCGGCACCGGCCAGCCAGCCGGTATGGCGGCCCATGATCTCGGCCACCGTTACGCTGCGGATGTTATACACGCTGGAATCACAGATGACCTCTTTCAGGATGGTGGCAATGTACTTGGCGGCGCTGCCGTAACCGGGGGTGTGGTCGGTGTACATCAGGTCGTTGTCAATGGTTTTGGGCACGCCGATAAAGCGGATCTCGCTGCCCTTGGCAGCCCCGTAAGCGGAAAGCTTGGCAATGGTGTCCATCGAATCATTGCCGCCAATGTAGAACACGGCCCCAATGCAGTACTTGGCAAACAGCTCAAACAGCTGCACAAAGGGGCGTTCGTCCGTGGCGGGGTTGGGCAGCTTGAACCGGCAGCTGCCCAGGTAACTGGACGGCGTGCGCTTGAGCAGCTCAATTTCCATCTTGTCGTCAAGGCGGTCATCCAGGTCCACAATCTTGCCCTGCAAAAGCCCTTGAATGCCATACTCCATGCCGTATACATGGGCGGCGCCCAGGGCTTTGGCAGCTTCATACACACCGGCCAGGCTGGAATTGATCACAGCAGTCGGCCCGCCGGACTGGCCGACCAGTACATTTGTTCCCCAAGACATAAGAAAGCCCTCCTTATTTTGCAGCCATCATGCTATCTTAAGGCAATACCGCACAATTCCCGCCTGACGGCTTAAGCACCGCTCCGGCGGCTGCGGCACGGCATCTGCGTTGCCAAAATGCTCGATAAGACATCCAGTATTATCTGCGCTTTTGGCTTAGCATCTGCCGCACCTCGCTCGCCGTATCGGCACTTAGAATTATGCGGTATTGCCCTATCTTAATATGATACACCCTAGTGTACACGAAAGTACGACTTAAAGCAAGTACTTTGCGCACCGGAGGTTTTACAGCTTCATGCCCATTTTTTCCAGCGCAAACAGCGCTGCGCCCAGGCTGCCGCACAGTTGGCTGTACTCGCTGACCTCCACCGGGGCTTTCAGGGCGGTTTCCAGCTCTTTCACAACGCCGCGGTTGCGGGCTACACCGCCTGTCATCATAAAGGGGGCCACGCCGCCGGTGCGGCGGGCCAGGGCAGCGGTTTTGCCCGCAACAGATTTGTTCAGGCCGTGGATGATATCCGCCGGTGCGGTGCTGCGGGCAATCAGGCTGACGACCTCGCTTTCCGCAAACACGGTACACATGCTGGAAATGGTCACATCGTTGTGCCAGTCCAGGCCAAGCTCGCTCATCTCCGGCAGCTTCATCTGCAGGGTGCGGGCCATCATCTCCAAAAAACGGCCGGTACCGGCGGCGCATTTGTCGTTCATCGCAAAGGTTTCAACAGCGCCGCTTTCGCTCAGGCGGATTACCTTGGAATCCTGCCCGCCAATGTCGATCACGGTGCGCACGGCGGGATCCAGATGATGAGCCCCGCGGGCATGGCAGGTGATCTCGGTCACGGCTGCGCCGTCATCGCCCAGGAACTCGCGCCCGTAGCCGGTGTATACCTTGGAACCCAGGTCGCTTTCGGCGATGCCTGCCATCGTCAGGGCCTGTTCCAGTG
>ULZN01056822.1_pt1 | contig 11448 bp, 8 predicted proteins | sample 1963091 | NCBI WGS metagenome assembly ULZN01 (sample SAMEA4835889, study PRJEB28245) | human gut metagenome | biome: gut microbiome; material: fecal sample | place: Denmark | collected 2008 | reverse complement strand
TCTTCATCTCATGAATCATGGCGTATGAGAAATCCTCACGCATTCTAGCTATTTTATTCTGATGGGCAATAATACGAATCTGATAAACAAGACAATAGACAATCATTGCCATCATCAAGACAGTAGCAATGAGAAGCAAGGTCATCTGTTGGAAAATAATCCAATAAGGATTAACAATAAAAGCCTGAAGATTCTCCGTACATTTATAATTGATAGGTTGTAATCCGGTTTTCAACAAACCATAATCCCCCACCTGTATGGAACGGGAGCTTCTAAGAATATTCCCCAGCGAATCTGTCACACAGGTTATTACCTCTGCATCCAATCCTTCGGCAGCAAGACCTGTCCGATAAATAGAATCTAAACTTGACAAAGAAACAGACAATTTATAATCCCTCTTGACAATTTCTTGCATGGAAACCTGCATATTGGACATCAACCATTGGTTCACATTTTCATCAACCCTGTCATCCTTAAAAAGATCATAATCTTCATCCAAGCTTATTCTAACCATAATGGAAGTATCTCTGTCCTTATACTTCTTTTGCAAAGAATCTTGATATACTTCCATGCGATAAAACACCTCACGCATCGTTGCATCTCTAAATACTTCATTGCTTCTGAACTGTATACTTTCCTTAGTTAGCTTATAAGTATTTACAAGCCAAACGTACTGCAAACTGATGATTGCCAACAGTCCAATACAAGCTACCCAACGAATATGTTTGATTGTCATACACTTATATCCTATCCATACTTTGTTAACGTAATGTTAATATATTAAAATTCTTTTATTGCTTGATAACTTTCTAATTTTCTTGATTTTAACTAATTTAAAAATTGAGCAATACGACTAATATAACATGCAATTTGCATACATATAATGTATTTAAAAGAAAATAGAAACAAATATTTGTATTTTAGAATTTCAACGGTCTGATATAACCGAATCAGATTATTACGTGTAGAAATTACATGCACTTCTGAAAAAGTCAGACGGTGAAGGAACAAGACGTAGATAAGCCAGCAGATTTCCTCGCATTGAAGGCGAGTTCTTTTAGGCACGGAATTCCAATACTTCCGTGCCTAAAAGAATGTATCAGAGAATTTCAGTACACGCTTCCGGCAGTCCCGTATGGGGGCGTGGCAGGAAGCAGGCTTTAGGTGTCAATAGAAAATAAGCTCCGGATATTGATGTCCCATTATATGGTTCGGCTCTTTGTATTTATCCAGATCATACTCTCCCCATTCTTCGCACTGGAAATGGGCTGGTTTGTTACGGAGGCGAATTGTCTTGTGCTTTCCTGCGTTCAACTCATTCAGATTCGAAGCGGCATACACGTCCAGCTTGTCGAAGGTGCAGTTTTGGCAATAAATCTTTAATAAGGCACCGTTCGTACTCATATTGAGGGACGTCAACGGATTGCCACCGCAAAATAATTCTTGCAGCTGCCTGCAAGGAGTCACATCCAATGTTTTCAGGTTGCATAGATCGCAAGCTAGTTCCCTCAGATTAGGGCATTCGCGCAAGTCGAGCGAAGGAACTCCACTATTGCTGCAAGCCAGCTTTTGCAAAGCGTTGCAGCCTTTCAAGACGTAGGATGTGGACGTTCCTGTACTTAGGCATAAAATTTCTTCCAATGCAGGGCAATCGACAGCTTCGAATACCTTCAAAGCATCAGGTGTTCCGCCTCCGAAGCTTTCGCCTAGCCAGATTTTCACTAATTTGGGGTTGTGGCGCGCATAGAAGGTTTCCATCTTTTTGTTGAAAGGACAATTCACATATTCCAGTTCCTGCAAGCCTGATACATCCAGACTTGCCAGGTCACTTTCGGTACACCAAAGCAGTCGAAGCTTGGGACAAGGGGACAAATCAAGCGCTGTAATCGGATTCTTATCGCACTGAAGAGCTGTCAGATTCGAGAGTCCGGATAAATCCAGGGCAGTCAGCTGCGCATTCCTGCAGTTTAGATTATCCAGTTTCGACAGATGGGAAAGAGCCAACTCACCCAGCGGATTGTCACTGCAAGACAGCGAGTGTAGGAGTGCGTTCTTGCTTAGATCCAATTTTGTCAATTGATTTTGATATACAGTCAGATAGGCTAAGTTCGGATAGGAGCTTAGATCCAAGTCTGTCAATAGATTCTGGCTTACATCCAAGCTATACAGTGCTTGGCAATCTTTGGCAACAAATTTCTCTACTGATGAATAAGCAAAGCTGATCGTATGCAGCTTGGGGCATTTCTGAAAATTCACCTCTTTGATCTGATTGTATGCCGATGTATTTCCACCGTACATCTGGTTGCCACAAAGAATCTTCTTCAACTCTTGGAAGTCAGAAAGTTCGAAAACGCCGTTCAGCTTGTTCTCTGCCAGATCAATGGTGGTTACCTTCCCTTTGCTGTCCGTGGTGATGCCATACCATTCGGATAGCGGCTTGTCCGAACACCAGTTGGTGTTCACTGCCCAGTGGTCACCGTCGGTGGCTTGGTAAAGGGCAATCAAGGCATCCCTCTCTGTTCTTTCAGTCCCCTTGAGCGTCACTACCGGCTCTGCCGGGATGACTGTTTTAAAGATAGGGGCCTTCAAGGTAGGACGGACATAATACGTCTTCTTCGGGTCGGTTTCGGTAAAGGTAGTGCTTATGTGAGTGGATTTCTCTGTTCCCGATCCGTGTTCCTTGCTTTCCACCTCGCCTTTGTCGTGGTCTGCCACTATTTTGTTTGAGTCGTCCGTCAGCCGCAGCCCGAACTCATATGGGAACAGCGTCAGCCGGCTGGCCGTGTATGCCACGTAGATGTCGTCCTTGAGGCGGAAGGGCTCCGACGGCTCGAAGTCGGGGAACAGGAAGAACTCTGTTTTCGGGAAGACATCCGTGCTGAACAGTTCCTGGCTGAACGGTACCATCGACGCGCCGGAACCCGCTTCTTTTGTAAACAGAGGAACCTTCGCCGACAGACTTCCGTTCACATTGAGGGGTGTGAAGGCAAGCGAGCAGTCCTTCAGTTTGGAGTAGATGAGGTCTGTGCCGTCCTTGTCCTCGTAGATGATGTTGCCCTCGATGGCAGGACCCGCTTTCATTTGGACTCCGCAACTGGCCTCTTTTATATTGAAGAGCCGGACTTCGACCGCTGCCGCCATGCCTGCCGAATATTTCCCCTTCAGCTTCACGGAGGTAGGCTTGAAGGGGTCTTCCCTGATGTTCTGGTGTGTCGGAGGCAACAGTTCCGACTTCCCGTCCTTATATACATATTTTATCTCCCACTTGTCTTTGTGGTGCGCTTCGGCGGCAAAGTCCACCTCTCCGTTGATCTCGGTAAACAGTTTGCCTGTGAAATGGGGCGTCACGATCAAAGAAACAACCTGGCCCACCCCTCCGGCCAGGACAGCGGGTTTGATGAGAATGTCCCACAAGTCTTTGGAATAGGTTGAGGGTGCTATTCCCAGGCTGCCCTCGAGAGTCGCGTCCAATCCGGATTCGGTTTTCAGGAAAAAGCCGAATTCGATGTGGGGCTTTTTCCCCTTCGCCTTGTCCATGTCCATGAAGCAGTGAAGCTTCATGGCGAGGCCTACCCCGTAGATCACCCTGCCTTCGAGGCTGGCGGAGAGGTCGCCCACTTCCCATCCCTCGATGCCGTTCAGGTCCTTCCCGAGCGGGAACTCGAAACGGGTCTGGAGACCCGTGTAGCCCTCGGCATCCTTGTGGGATTTGATGGCTCTGGATTGTGCCAGGGCGGTGTCGTCCAGTTCTATGTCCAGGGTGTCGTTGACGTAGAGCTTGTCGAAGGTTTCCTCCAGGGAGGCAGGCTCCGTCTCTATGTCATATCCGGTCGCCGTCTTCTCCACCTTGCTCACTTTGCCCAGGAATCCCAACGGGAATTTGTCGGAGATGCCTCCATACAGCAAGACGCGTCCCACTTCCGGCAATTCGGATGCTTGGACCCCAGTATTCAGGGAAAGCGTACTCCCCTCCACAGGATTGTCTACATACTTATCCAGTCCGTCTTTAAGCAAAAGAGTGTTTGGGCTGACCACGATGTCCGCGCCTTGGGGGACATTCGGATCTGTTCCAGGCTCTTCCTGCGGTGGAACCTCGGGGATTTCTTCTTCGGGCGAATCCGAAGAACAGGCATTTAGGTTGATCATCAACACCAATGCCAGCAGATACATGAAATGTTTGATTTTCATAGGATAAGTATTTTAATACAATAAATAAATTTTATCAAACAGATTATAAAATTAATAGATTTGCAGCTATCGACAAAAAGAAACCAGCGTTTTATAATCCCAGTATTTTACACAATAAGACAAGAAAAAAAAATTTCCAGGCATGGCTAAATCCCAATTAGATTTTGCGAAATTCTGTGAGTTCATAATCTTCGTAAGAAATTCCGTTTTCTGTGTATTTATCCATAACTTCGATGACTAATTGAGAGTCTGTTAATGTTTTTACTTTTATCGATTCTGATTCGTTGTTGTCGGTTATTGTAATTATTCCATTACTATAACTCCATTTACCTTCATCGAACCAATCCCATTTGTCTGTATGGTATTCAGCACTCTTACATGTTCCATCTTCTTTGAAAACCAATTTAAAACCAACCAAATCATTACCTTCATCCTTGCCTTCATCTACGATCTCTCCGTTTTCCTTATACTGATAAGTGCAAGATATTCTTTCCCAAGTACCTATTAAGGCAGATGAAGATTCGGGGTCTTTTTCGTCATCATCGGAACATGCACTAAAACCGAAAGTCATAATAGACATTAATTCCAACAAAAATAAGTTTTTTTCATAATACAACTAATTTTTAAGTACACCTTTCAGCTCCTCAAGGTTTTCTATTAAACACGAAGCGTGGAACTGCATGCCACGTCTTAAATTGGAGGTCCTGAGAAAACCTTTGATGACAGCTATGGTAATAGCAGCCCACGCTATATGCGTGAGAACCACTATGCCGTTCTTGTCATCTTTGAAAATTTCTCAGGTTTCCAATTACAAGATAAGCATAACGCTTCTTCAAATTCTAAAATGTTTTGGAGGGAGTTTCCTCTCTCCAAATGCAAAAATATGAAAAATGCAGGAAGCGCAATAACATTTCCTGCATTTTTTATGTTGGCACATAAGTATTTATAATCATTACAGTTTGAATCCCCTGCTTTTCCGTTGCGGTTGCTGTATCGTTGGCCGTATCCGTCGGAGCAGCCTCTCGAACTGCCCCCTGAACCAGTCGAGGATGTTCTTCCCGTTGATGCGCAGGACAAAGCGTTTCCCTTTCTCTCCCTGCTCTATCCCCATCTGTGCGGTGACGTCCGTCACGGAGAGGCTTTTCTTGTGCTCTTCGGAGTAGAGGTTTCCGCTGTATTCCAACGGCTGGAACGTGAAAAGCCGGTCCGTCTGCTCGGGCGTGAAGCCTGCCGAACGGCAGTACCTCTCCATGCACATCGCGTCGGCGAAAAGAGGGAACCAGCCGCACGCACGCTCCGTCCATTTTTGCAGATATGCCGTCCGCTCCTTTTCCCTTTCCAGTTTTTGGATGTAGTCGGTCTGCACCGTGGCAAGTTCCCTGCCGTGCTGTGCCCGCTGCCGTTGCAGACTGGCCTGCAAATCCTCTATGCTCTCTTCACGGGCGGCTATTTCGTTTTGCAAGCTGCGGTTGTCCGCCTCCAGCTCCTTGATTTTCCCACTGCCCAAAAGAGAACCCATCTTCGCCATGATGGCGGTCTTTGCCTCCACCTTGACCGCCTCCAGCTTTTGCGTGTTGATTTCCTTTCTGGCCGTTTCCAGCCGTTTCTCCGCCTCTTCCTGCTCGGCTTGGAGTTGTCGCACGATCTCTTCCAGTTCGTCCGTCTGCCGCCTCAAATCGCGGTAATACTGGGCGGTGGAGACATGCCGGGCTTCCGAACCTCTTACCCCGCGTTGCAGGCCGTATTTCACCATGACTCTGGCATAGTCGTCGTGGTAGGCAATCAGTCTGGTGCGGTTCAACACGTCGTCGGCACACAGCCGGACGGCATTCGCCTTCTTGCGGTAGGTTCGCCCTCCCTCCTTCGGCTTCTTCTGTCCCGCCTTCCTGCGCTCTCCCGTCACTATCGGTACAAGTGTGGCATGTATGTGCGGCGTGTGCTCGTCCATGTGCAGCACCGCCGAGACCACGTTCTCCCGCCCGAAGGTCCTGTACAGCCAGTCCATGCTGTCCCGGCACCAGTCGTCCAGTCTTCCGGCTTTCTCTATTTCCATCATGTCCTCATGTGTTCCTGAGAGCATGACACGGATGGCGCGTACCTGGTCGTGGGTGATTTTCCTTCTGATGCCCGCACTGCTGATGCGGGCGGCAATCGCATCGTCACGCTCCCTGATGCCTTCGGGCATCCGGACGAGCTCGCGGTTCAGGTGCGTGCGCATGGGATCGACGTTCGGTGCTATCACCCTGCGCTCGATATGGTCGGACATCCGGCTGTCGGATGCCCCCTTCGCTTTTCTGAAATCGAGTGAGAAATATCCCATTGTAAAGTCTTTTTAAGTTTGACAATTCCGCCTGCCGTGCGGATATGCCTCACGGCGAACGGGGTGTGCAGAGGGGCCGGCCCCTCGCCTCAATAGGGCGTTTTTAGCTGCGCTTGCGCTGCGTGAAGAAAACGCCCTATTGAGCTATGGCTTTTCACTGTGCAAAAAGCCTGCGGGATGCGTGCGGTTACATTCCGATGCCCTTCCTCTTTTTCTTGCCCGGCTGCTGCACCCACTGTACTTGCTTTGCCTGCTGTACCGGGTTCGCCTGCTGTGACAACTTTTTTCCGTTCAGGTAGTCGTTCAGGTCCTTGTACCCGCTGTATACATGTGACGCGTCGCGAACACGCAAACCGTACTCTTTTTGGATTTCGCGCAGGGCTTCCAACCCGGCGCGGTCGTTGTCAAGGAAGCAGTGTATCCGCTCATAATCCCCCAGCGGCCGCAGGGCTTTGGAAAGGTTGGAAACCGAGTTCAGCACGATACAGTCCTGTCCGTCAAGGGCGGGGCGGTCGGGATGCCTCTCCTGCCGCAGCGTGAGGAAGGAGAGGTAGTCCATGAAACCTTCGAAGAGGCAGCAGGTTTCCCCCGGTTCCGTTTGCCGTATGTGGGTGATGTCTTTCGGGGCTATGCAGCCCTTGAAGAACTTGTTGCGTATCTCGTAGCCTCCCGAACGGTTGGGAAAACCGACGGCAAAGTAGGGTTTGCCGTCGGTCAGATAGTGCACCTCCCTGCATTCTCTTTTTGCCAGTTCCGTATTTATCCCCCTTTCCCGCAGATAGGAGAATAAGGCGGGGGAAGAAAGCGGCATTACTTCCAACTGCCGGAAGCTTGGTTGTGATAATGTCTGCCCGCCAAAAGAGAAGGAGACGGGGCGCACGTGCGGTGCCTGCCTTGCTATCATTTCCAGAAGGTAGGGCACATGGTCGGATGCGTAGAGTTCCGCCGCCAGTGCGATGATGTTGCCGCCTTTCCCGGTGGCAAAGTCATACCAGAGGTTTTTCCCGGTGTTCACCTTGAACGAGGCCTCGGTTTCCTCCCTCAGCGGTGACTTGTACCATAGGTTGCCGCCCTGCCGTCTTACGGGCGAGTACCCCATACTGTGCAGGTATTCGGCTATGCTGATTTGTTTCACTGTCTGAATGTCCATACGTGTGAGTGTTTGAATGAATGACTGTTTTTGTTTTTTCGCCCGCACCTTCTCATATAAGGTACGGCATATACATGGCTTCACTTAAATGCTCGTATATATAGGATACGGATATTAAGTGAAGCGGTTGCGTGATGTCCTCGTACCGCTTCGCTTTTCCCTTATATATAGGCACCGTGAATAAAGTGAAGCGTTTTTCCGCAGCCGGTTTAATAATGGAAATCGGGCATGAAGGTGTATTTCCTGCCGTTCTCCTGCACTATCATCCGCTTGTTGCGCAGCGTGGTGATGAGTGATACCGCCTTATGGTGGTTCAACTTCACGCCGACGGCGGCATAGGCATTTATCAGCGCGTCCTCCAGCTCCTTGTAGCCGTATTCGCTTTTCAGTGCGAATGCCGCCTCCAGCGCGATGCGGTGCTGCTGCTCCGTGATGTGCCTGTACGCGTCGAACGGCTCCTGCTGCGGTCTTCCGGCCTTCCTCTCCTGCGGGGCATAGTTCTCCACCAGTTCGGGAAGTGCCCTGTCATTGATGCGGAAGGCGAACGGCTCGAAGTCCATCGCCCGGATGTGCATGGCCGACACCCGGCTAATGTCGCAGTCGTTCTTGTCCTTCTCCACGAGCAGGACGGTTTCCGCTTTGTTGTTCAGTTCCGTACCGATATGTCCTCTTGCATTCTCGTCGCCCTTGTTCTGGTGCAGTATCGTGTGGATGTGTATCTGGCGGTCGTCCGTCCACTGCATCAGCTTGGAGATGATGCGTGTGGATTCGCCGGGGCTGTTGATGTCGTACACCATGTCGCGGATGCCGTCTATCACGACAAGCCCCAGTTCCGGGGTGTTGTAGATGGCCTGCTCCACAGCCGCGATGCGTTCTTTCGGGGTGTACTTGCGAAGGGCGAGAAATTCGAGGTGCTCGCTGTCCCGGTCGGTCGGCAGGCCTGCCATGCGCAGGATGCGTTCCATCACTTTGAGACAATGGTACGGGCTCTGTTCGGTATCAACGTAGAGGATTTTCCGCTTGTCCTTGGGCAGTTCCGCCGAATACAGCAGTACCGTGCCGTTCTTCAACGCCGCCGCGACGATGGCGGAAACGTTGAACGTCTTCTTGCTTTTCGCCTTGCCGATGGACGCGCTGAAATTGCCCAGCGTGCCGACGACAGTGCCGTTCGCCTTCAGTATCTCGGGAGCCTTCTCACATTTCATGCCGATGCTCAGCCGTGAGGCCTGCCAAATGATGATGGCGTTCTCACGGGGCACTTCTTCCATGCGCTCGTTACTTTCCATGGCTGCGGAGTTTTCGGTTTGCGCTTCTGGCGATGGCGAGTGCCGCCTCGCCCTTGTCGTTCACACGTCTTGCGAGGCTTTCGGCCCATGACAGCAGTTCCCTGCGGGAGAACAGCAGTTTGTTTCCGTACTTGCGGAACGGCACGTTCCCCTTGGCGGTCAGCTTGTAGAGGCGGGCCTTCGAAATCAGGAACCCGTGCTGTTCGAGCACCCCCACAGCCGCATCCGGCGTGAGGTTGTCGGGTTCGTCCTTCGGCAGGGTGAGCCCTGCCAGTGTCTGCGAGACGCTCTCGCTCACGATTGCCCGGAGTTCCTCGGGCGTGGTAAGAATGATCTGGTTCATGTTCTTCCTTTCTTTTTGGGTGTTTGTACTATGGCTGTCGTCACAGCCGTTCCAACCGGTTGTGGCGCAAAGGAAGAATAAAGGAAAGCGAATATCGAACCGCAAATAACTTAACACGGATATGACTTTTATGGACGTTTCATGACTTTTGGTGACACTGCGTGGGGCGGGTAAAAAGAGAAACGGTGCCATAGGCGGATATAATCCTCCAATGGCACCGTTTTGCACACATATGTCAAGTGATTCGGAATGTACTATTATTTCACACCCTTTAACTTTCCGAGTTGGGAAATGACTTCTTCTATTACGAAATATTTCTCTCCCGGTATCCCGATGTCGGAGCGCGATATGAAGCCCAGCTCCTCCCACCGGGCTATGGTCTGGCGGCTCACGCCCGCCATCTTTGCCAGTACACTCTGGCCTATCATCTCCCTGCCGAGGATGGCGGGGTATTTGTACTTGCGGGTGGCGTGGCTGAACCTTATGCGTTCGATGACCGCCTCCACATTGTTTATGGTGGGCCGTACCCGCTCCTGCACGCGTATCACGGCCTCCGTTATCTCATATCCGGCAAGCCCGGGATGTCCGGCAAGCTCCTCCCATATGGCACCGAAACATTTGAGGTGCCGTATCTTTATCTCTCTGGTCTTCTTTCTTGGCATGGTCAGTCGAATTTGGTAAGTAACTGCGCGTTCCTCACCCGTTCGTCCCGCTCGAAACTGGCAAGGTAGTTCTCCGTTATGGCAAGGTTGGAGTGCCCCAGACTTTCGGATATGTAGGAGATGTTCGTCCCGCTGCGCTTGAGCACGGTGGCGAACGAGTGCCGGGCCGAATACGTGGTCACGGGTGGCAGCCCCACCGCCTCGGCTATCCTGCCCAATACCTTGTTGCATTTCTGTATGACCGTATCGACAAGGTGCTTGGTGGCGAAGCCGTCCTCCTTCCCCGTGGCGAACTTGAAGATGAGCGTGCCGGGGTTTCCGTCGTCGGGGTTGCCCCAGCGGTCCATGATTTTCCGCATCTCGGGGGTGAGCACCGCACGTATGGTACGCACTTGCTTGGAAGTATTCATCGTCTTTGCCCTGACAAAACAGATTTCACCTCCCACTATGTTTCCGTAAGTAAGATAGAGCATGTCCCGGAAGTTGATGCCGTTGCAGAGGTAGGAGAAGAACCACATGTCCCGGTAAAGCTCGGTTTCCTCCCTCCCGTCGGTATAGGTGACGAGCCTCTTTATCTGTTCCAGCGTGAGTGCCAGCTTCCTGCCCTCGGCTGAGGGTATCTCGAACCTGCTCCTGCCGAACGGGAAGTGCGCCTCCTTTATTATGCCGTCCGCCTTTGCCCGGTTCATTATCGCCTTGAGCATCTTGAAATAGACGCTGAGCGTGGACTTGCTTTTCTTTTGGCCCGTCCAGAATCTTCCGCAGCGGTTCAGCCAGTCCACCGTGACGGCAGAAAACGGAATGTCTTTCCCTGCAAACTCCTCCACCGCCGTCAGCAGTGCATGATAGCTGCGGTACGTACCCGCCTGCCCGTTACGTTTCAACTCTTCCGTCTTCGCCTTTATCGCGGCGTTCACTGTCGCGGTGGAGCATCTGCCCAGCCGGACACTCAAAAGGTCAAACGCGAAATCTCCACGTTCGGCGAGTGCCTCCACCTGCCCCTTGATGATTGAGAAGCTGTTCTCTATGTTCGAGCGTGCCTCCGTGAGCCTGCGGCTCTTGCTTTCCGCAAGGTTCGCCCAATCCTCCTTTGACAGCTCCTGCCCCGTGGAATAGTATTTCTGCCTGCGGTTGTGTATGACTTGTATCTTCACGGGGAACAAGCCGCTTTTCTTCGCCCTGCGTGCGTCCAGTACCGACAGCACCGAAATTCCGTCCTTTGAATACTTGTACATAATCTGCCGTTTTTGATGGTTCTCTACTTGGTCTGTATGTAAATGTATGTGCATACGATTTGCATACAAAAATAGAGATTATCGGAAAACGATGCAAATTATTTGGAGAGAAAATTTGCTAAAATACGCTATAATACAGTGATTTGCGTATATAGGTCAAATGGTGGAAAATAAATAAAAATGAGCTTATTTTAACTTTATGTTAACCTGCTATTAACCAGGTAAGGAAAAAAGTCTCCCTACTTTTGTTTCGTCAAAGTTAAA
>ULZN01038599.1_pt1 | contig 11504 bp, 10 predicted proteins | sample 1963091 | NCBI WGS metagenome assembly ULZN01 (sample SAMEA4835889, study PRJEB28245) | human gut metagenome | biome: gut microbiome; material: fecal sample | place: Denmark | collected 2008 | reverse complement strand
TTAGTCACCTACAGTGTACTATTTCTGGTTAATTGCTGCCTGTTGGGTTTACTAACGTTACTAGGATATTGGAGCATACTATCCTTGTAGAAATATGTATAAACCACTTTCTTAATTGAATGGTACTCGTCTACATCTTGTCTTTCAATAAAATATCACGCACCCACTAATTGCTGTCCTTCATTCCACATCTCATTCGTTACTTTCTTTCGTTTCTTTAATACATCAATAACAGTCTCTTCAATCAATGAATTGGCATATATTCTATGTTCACCTGTTTTAGATTTTTTGTACATATTCTGCAATTCTTTTGACACTTTTTTATCCCAAATAGTTCTTCTTGCAACTTCATCAAACTCTTCTTGTGACAAATAAGATGACATAACTACATCCAAAAACTCCTCTTTCATAACACGAAACATAGCAACTGCATCATCTTCAATAAAATTATCCATAACTTTTTTGCCTACTGCACCACCTACTGCACCACCTATCATTCCTCCAAGTGGATTACCTGCTGTAACTGCACTTCCCACTGCCATTCCTGCAAGTCCTGCCGCTCCAGCAGTTGCATTTTTGGCTAATTGCTTTACTGAAATTTTCCCCATACATGCTCTACATACGTCTGGACCAAATACTACTGCGACTGTCACCGCTCCACTTGTCAATTTTTGACCATTTATTTCATCTAAATGCAATTGTTTTCCTATAGAACTTTTAGCAATTGAAGAACCTTTGATTTGTTCAGCCATTGTATCGCCAATATTACCTAGTGGAGTTTTAACTCCTTTTCCCAATGCATAATTCCAAACATTTCCTCTGCTCACCTGCATCGTAATTGTGTAAATAACTGCTCCTTTTCCGATTACTTGTCCAGCCGTCATAAGTCCATCTTTTGCGGCTTCTTTTACATCTTTCCCTTGCCACACCCCACTTGCAAAGATTATAATTGCTGAAATGGATGCACTCGTCATAGATGTCATAATACCATTTGCCATATCCATTGTAATTGATTCAATACTTCCAGATGCCGCAAGACGATACGATTGTGGATATGAAAAATATCCTTTTTTCAAATAATTTTCTGCTGGAGTTCCAGGCTCTATTCCATCCATATTTCCTGCATCAATATCTTTTTGTAGTTTATTTCGTATCTCATTATATTGATCCCTAGGAACTTCTATCACTTGTCCAGAATAATCATGAGAAGAATCTTTAAATCCTGCTCTGTATGTATCTGCCGCACTTTTACAATATTTTGTCTGTACTTTTTGTCCGTTTACTATTTTATCAGCACCATTTAATTTATGATGTCCATTCTCTTTTTCCTGTACACCTTCTACCTTTTTTCCAAGAACTCTATCAACTGTTTTATTTCCATACTCTGCACCATATCCATGACCTTGACGCATATTCATGTCATTTCCCATTTCAGAATATATTTTCTGTCTTTCTGATGCACCTGCAATAGTCCCAACATTCCCCATATTCTGTTTCATATGTTCCATATTCAGTTCTTGATTCAAATGTTGTTCCGCTTCATTGACACTTTTTCGAGCATCCAAATAACTAACCTTATTTACAAATAACGCACACGGAATATCTACTTGCCCCAACATCGTCAGTGCATTTGCAATACATGTTAATGGAACACTTATTTCATTGCCTTTTACTTTTGTTTTCTCCATTCCACTTCCATATCTTACAATGTTTTCTATTGATAATGTATCTGTATTGCTATCATATTCAGCATTATTAAATCCTGAAAAAAGGAGTTGCTTCGTCTTCCCTTTTTTGGAATTTGCTTGACTCGCAATAAAAATCCCACTTCCAGTTATTGCCAATCCATATTCCCTGACCTCATTTTCATTCTCACTCGGAATAGCTGAAAAATAGTATATGTCTTCATTGATTAAATCTCTTTGAAAATAATTTAAGAAAGCATTTGCACGTCCATATGGCATATTTGATGCATTAAATTTATATTCGCTTTTATTCTTATCATTAAATGCAATTAATTCTGCTACTTTTTCTATGTTCTTATCAAGCACTCTGTATTCTATAGGTTCGATATTTCTTTTTTCCCATTCTCCGACACGTTTTTCACGCATGAATTTGCAATAAAAATAATATATCAAGCAACAGGCTATCAACACAATTGTATATGTTCTAAACCATATCAGTCCGATAACCAATAAGACACCTATCACCTGTTTCTGATACTTATAAATCCATTTTTTTACTTTCACATAGTTTTTTGGCACAGTCCTTTTCAGATAAAATATAAGAAAAATGACTATCGCCAGTAATATTATGTATAGCATATTATTCCTCCTCTTGTGTTTTCAACGCACTCATTTTTGTAACCATATGGTAGCATATCATAATTGAAAATGCAATTATTTGGTAGCATACACTTGAGGTGATACTATGCATTTCCAACGCTTAGAAGACTTACGAATTGATAATGATAAAACTCAAGCAGAAGTTGCAAAGCACTTAGGTTGCCAACGTGAAGTATATCGTAGATACGAAAAGGGTACACGGCAAATTCCTATAGATTATTTAATAGAACTTTCTTATTTTTATAACGTCAGTATTGACTATATCATTGGCATAACCGATACAAAAACACCTTATCCCAGAATCAAGTAGCAATACTTTTTCTTGTAAATCTTCTCTGCTATTATAAAAAAATATAAAGATAATAAAGAATAAGCAGATACCAAGAAAGCCACAAAGCTTTCGGAGTATCTGCTTATTCTATTCCCTTCACCTATCACTTCCGCTTCTTTTTCTCTGTCCGACATATCTCATACATAGATACAACCAGTTTCATTCCTTCGATCATCACACTTAACAAACTACTTTTTTTCATTCGTTATTCATTCCTTTCTGCTTCTATATTTTCAAGGAGCATAATACAGGCTAAAGCTAACATCATCCCCACTCCAAATGCTATATATTCTTTCATCTTACGACCTTTCTTTTTGATACCAGATAATCGTTATTCCAATTTCACTGCTAACTATGTAGAGGTCTGCATAATACTCTTCCTGTCTATCGGAATATAAAACATCTTGAAATTCCCGTTCCTCTTCACAGGTATGATACTTCTTTAATACTTCCTCGTAAGCCTGTTTTGTCCGGCTTACATCGTCGTCTATAATCAATATGACACATCCTCCGTCATCGTCCATACTTCTTCCTACTCCATAGTAACTGTCCAACAATTCTACTGTAGAAATAATTCGCTCCTTAACCTTAGACGGCACATTATACTCTGTACAAGTATCTCTGATTCCGTCTTTCTGTGTTGCTGTCCAAAAGTATCTCAACATCTTAAATCACTCCTATATCTCTTAAATGTTCTTCATACATACAATAAATCACATAAATTCTTCCACTGTTCTCTGGTAAGATAATATCGTAACTGTACCATCTCTTTTTCTTCTTCATTGGATGTTTCTTCCCCTTAATTACAATATAGAAGAAATTATTATCTGGAATCTCAACCTCATTACAGTTCAGATTCAATTCATCCAGAACGTCTACCTCATCATCTTTTATCGGATTCAGTATGATCGCTACATATCCCTTTTCCCCCAGAGTCTTTTTATCCAGAATATCTTCCACATGTTCTAATATTTCTCTTGGAATTTTATATTTTGACATATACGGATTAACCTGTCTCAACATTTTCAGTTCCCGTCTTTTTCTTACTGTAATGTGCATACTATTCACCATCCTTTCCGTCAGCAGACTTTTCTGCAGACTTCACTTTCTTATCAACTTTCTTCGTCTTTTTCTTTTCAGATGTTTTATCTGTTTTTAAACTCTTTTCCAATTCCTCTAACATTTCTTTCACTGGAAAATCTACCAACTTCCATTTATCTTTTGGATAATGCAGTCCTAAATAAAGCGGATGAATACCGTAACTTTTCTTGGTACTCAGACAATCTACTGTAATACACTTTGCACTCAGTCCCTTTTCCATTAACATAGACAACAAATCTATCTTTGCCTTAATCGTATTCTTATGTGTTGCCATTGAATTTCCCCACGCAACTACAATGTCATAAGTCTTGATATCTTTTGTTTCTAATATCTCTTCAATATAAGCAAGACTGTTACCCTGTAACTGACTGACACTTGGCTTTCCGTTTACGACCGTTGCATACAGATTCAACATTCTCAGTTCTCCCCATCCAAAATCATTTGCATGGTTTAACAGGTGCATATTTGATACATCCAACATTCCACAGTTTTCTACTGATATCGTTGGATACATTCCTATAGCAATTGCTTTCTTCCCTTTCTCATTCCATGTTCTCTGTACTTCAAAAGTGCTCTTTCCATCATCTGTTCCGATTGCTGACACGTTCATAGATATTGTATTTTTCATCATAATTTTTCATCCTTTCATCGCAATAAAATAAGGGAAACAGACTTCTTTCTTTTCATCTGTTTCCCTTTTTCTCATTTTATTCATTTCAAGCTTTCTCATCCTAATATTTCATGATTGTTATTAACGGTACTGTATTGTTAATCCTGTCTTATGTAGACTTCTACGATAAGGTCTTTCCACTGTACTGCTCTTATAAAATTACCAAATGCTTTTCTGTACTTCTTTGCTTCTTCAAAATTCAGTGTAAATCTGTCATATAAAACATACTTAGATTCATCAAAAGAAATTTCTGTATCGTACTCTTCACCTTGGATATACCATTTAAAAGCGCCGTTTTCCATTGGTGTGATTCTTGCTATAACAGCGTCTACCAGTTCGTCACTTAACTGTTTCTGATTCAAATCACACACACCATTCAGATATTCTTTTATTTTTGTAATCTCTCCTTCTACTTCTACAGGCTCATTATCCTCTTCATCCTGTGACAATATTGCCAGTTCATTCTTAATCTGTAACATCCGTTCATCAATCGTACATTTCTTGTCTTCGAACTCTTCACTACCGATCAAGTCATCCAGTTTCATATCTACAAGATTACTCATACGGTTCTTTAATCTTTCCGATTCTCTTTTCAGTTTTTCTATCTGATATTCACGATCTGTAATTCCAGTCTCTTCACTGTAATTATCCTGAATATCCTGAAGCAATTCTTCTACTGAACTTTTCTGGTCTTTCCATAACCTTTCCAGAATACTTTTAGCCATGAAGTCTAGTTTCCATTCACAGATAGACGGCACATTACAATATCCCGTACCATCCAATCCCTGTTTTTCATGGAAACTTCTTTTACGGTAGCGGATTTGATGTCTGCACTGATATCCATTACTGACCTCACCATTTTTATTGGTTCTCCATTTGTATTTTCCGTACACACTGCCACATTCACATACCAGATGTCTGCACCACTTATCTTTTGATATCGGTTTAGAACATTTTCTACCGTCTACGATAACTACTTTCTTACTCTTTATTGCCTGTACTCTGTTCCAAGTCTCTTCTGATACAATCGCCGGAAAGTTACCTTTGACATATTCATATTGGCTGACATCCCGTACCGTTACCCTTTTATGTCCCAGAAAGTTTTTCGTATAGGATTTATTGTAACTGATATAACCGGCATATGTCTTATTATTTAATATCCGTAGTACTGACAAATGTTCCCAGTTGTATGTTCCATCTGCCTTTTTCCTTTTCATCTCTACCATTTTACCTGCGATAGTTTTTGCTCCCATCCCAGTTAAATACAGGTCATAAATCATTCTTACGGTTTCGGCTTCTTCCTCTATGATTTCATATGTGTTATCTATGGACTTTTTCCCTTTGATCAGTCTGTATCCTAAGATATTTCCATTACCATAAAGGACACCTTTTTCTCTGGATATTCTCTGTCCGGCTCTTACTCTTTCACTAATATGTTTTGATTCTTCTTGTGCCATTGCAGACATGATCGTAAGTCTTAACTCCCCATCCTGTTCCAGTGACCAGATACCATCATTGTAAAAGAATACTTCTACACCCCACTCTCTCAGTTGTCTTGTGTACTGTAAGCTGTCTACCGTATTACGTGCAAATCTTGATACTTCACGAGTACAGATAAGGTCAAAGTCACCTTTCTCTGCATCTTTTATCATTTGCATGAATCCCTCTCTCTTCTTTGCCTGTGTACCTGTCACACCTTTATCCACATATACATTAACTTTTTCCCAGTTCGGATGTTCTGCCAGAATCGTCTCGTACCATTGAAGCTGATTACTTAATGCATTAACCTGTTCCTCATGTTGTGTAGATACTCTTCCGTAAAAACATACCCGGACTTTATCATGGATACTTGTTCTTGACCTGTTACTGATACACATTGCTTGCATCTTATAAGCCAAATTGTCCATTATGTTCGTTCCTTCCTCCTGTACTGTTTCACAACTTTCTTGTATGTCGAATGATTGATTTTATTATTTATGAATAACATCTTTATCAAAAGTGGTTTCATCTCCAACTTTTTTGTATCCTGATGTTCCATATATTCCTCCTTTCTCTTACTCAATCATTCATAAAAATAATATTACTTTGAAAAATACGATAATTACGAATGGTTGATAAGAATTACTTCCACCTGTTCCACCGCCCTTTTAGTCTTGTGAAGCTTGCGCTTCACGCTTTTCTTTTTTTTTGGGGGGGGGCGTGTGCACGATTGTTTATCGTGCACCATCAGAATATCTGCAGGTCTTCGTCACTTCGTGTCTTCGCTTCTGCATATATTCTGACCCCTCCGTCTACTTTGTGTTCGTGGATGTGGTGGTCTGTCGCTGTAGTGTTTGTTGATGTTTCCTTTTTTCTTCTGTCTGTTTGTGTTGTCGTGGTTGTCCTGTGTTGTTATTCATTCAACATTCATACAGAACAATCATTACAATTACCCATCGTCACTACGTCACTAACTTTTTTATAAAGGGGAAAAAATATATAAATAATTTTCCCCTCTTACCGACGAAGCGACGGATCATTCTTCATCAAGCTCCTCTTTTAAGTTCTTATTGGTTATCACATAAAGACGTTCCTTACCTCGTTTTTGTTCAAAATCCAGTCCATACACCTCACTTAATTCATCTCTGATTAAAATAAATGCCTTGGTTAATCTCGAACCATCTTTGGGAAGGGTCGATTTATCAATTCCTTTTTGGAGTGCGATGTGTTTTAACTCATTTAGACATTCTGTCGGTGTATTTACATATTCATATTTATCAGCCATAAGTTCTTTCAAACATATGGCTATGGAACTTGATTCCAGTATACTTAATGACAAATTGAGTCTATTTTGGAATAATATATCAGATATTTTATCTTCTTCGATACCTAATACTCTTCCAATTTTAATAGCTTTTTCATGGAAGTCAGCTAGACGAATCTTGTGTCTTGCTTTTACTTTCTTCCTGTCACTCAATACACCAGCAATCGTATTAAAGATTGCACCCAATATGAACGGTAAATCTTTTTGAAAGCTTGCCATAACACTCTGCTCTGTTTTTATTTCAGATTTTTCAAATCTACTCAGAGCTATCAGACACGAACGGTCAACAAGGTCAGAAGACCTTGCAACCCCATTGATAGATGTTATACCTATGATGGAGTGAAGCTTCACGATTCTTTCTTCGGTATCTGTATACAACCGTCTTGTAGTATCGCTTGCCCCCGTTACCGCACTGCAAAGTAAGTCCGATATGGCTTTTGATATAAAGCTTACGTTGTCGAAACAGGTAAAATAACTTTTAGATAATCGGAGTACAATCGCTTCTTTGTTACTTGTATAAGCACATATTCCAGAATCTTTTGGATCGATTATCATTTCCAGTTTTTTCAAACATTCTGATTTTCCAGAACCTTTTTCTCCCTGTATCAGAATTACTGGATGATTGAAGTTCATTCCTAACATACTAGAAACAATCAATATGCTAATGAGAATGACATCGTCTTCATCTTTAACATTGAAATGCTTTCTGATATACGGTAATAACTCTTCCGGCATAACGTTTAAATCTGGTTCTACCTGATTCTTAAAGTTCCTGTCTGTATAAAACATGAAGTCAGGTGTCTCTTCAATCTCACACTCTCCATCTTCTATACGGACACTTGTATTATTATCCGTATTTAACTGATAAATGAGCATTCTTCCTTTTGTGTAAATACGATGATTTCGTTGTATTTTATTCTTGGATTCATAACACTCTACTTCCAGAATGCTTATGATCTCTTGAACTTCTTTATCGTTCAACAACTCACCATATTCTTTCTTCCAGAATGACTTAAAAGCTATTCTGAAATTAGATGAATGGATATCAAGTATTTCTTTATTTCCATTGTGCGGGATGGAACAAAGAAATGTTCCATCTTCCGCTTTTCCAACAGAAATTTTTTTTGATTTTAGAAGCCTGTATACTCTTTTGTCATTCGACATCCTTCATCCTCCTCAAAATCATCTTCAAGGATTGTATATATTTTGTCTGTGATCAGCTGACCAAAATCGTTATAATATATACCTACCATAAATTCATGGTCATATAACTTTTCAAAGTCAGCATTTCCAGACTTATCCAATCCTCCCACTTCTTCCATGAGTTCTATAATCGAAAGATTATATCCTATGTCCAGACAATATGATTTCTGAACATCAGCCTCCTGTTTAAAAGTGTCAATTAGAAGATTTAAATTTAGATATTTTTTACCAGTTCTATCAGAGGTTTTTATATTATAATCTCTAATGTAACCCGGATATAACCCTTGCTTTATGGATATTAACTTCAAAATAAATCCTCCTCTTCCACTTCAAAATCTTCAGCTACCTGTAACTCTGCAATAAATGGTTGTCCCAATTTATTGTAGACAATGCTAACTTTAAAGAAATGGTTATATAACTTTTCAAAATCCGCTTCTTCATCTGCATCTACACCATCAACTGCTTCCATGATTTCTATGATATCCATGTTCTTTCCCGGATCCAGACAGTATGATTTTTGAAAATCCACTTTCTGTCCATTCGCATTAATAGTAACTGTAAGGTTTAAATAAGTTAAACCTGTTTTATTAGATCTTCTGGTATTATACGTTTTTATTTTTCCTGTATAGATACCAGCTATTAATTTATAAAGTTTCATTTAAATAATTTCCTTTTCTGTTTGTAAATGATTTCCTACTTATCCAATCCATGTATGCATCCATTTCTTGAATAAGTGGAAGTCATTATTGTTTTTAACTTCCCTTTCTATTGCAATAGATTTTGTAATTAATTACAAAAATATGATATCAAACTTACCATCTTTTAACCTACTCCCAGCGAATTTTCTTACTTTTCACATATAATTAAACCGCCCATACAGAACTTATTTCCACCTTTTTCGACACTTTTTTTGAACCATGCTATACCTATACGGTACTATTTATACTAAGGTACTTTATATCTCCTATTTGCTACTATATAAAATTTATTTTTTTTGAAATGATTTTCGCTTTTTTCCCTTGTTTTCAAGTTTTTTCTAATTATCTGACAATTTTACTCTTGGCAATATTTTTCCATTTGTTATATAATTATCAATATTAGGGGGAATTAGAATGGAAAATAAAACATTAAAACTACTCACAAATACCGAAACAATTAGAGAATTGAAAATACTTTTTCAAAAATTTCCTAAGGTTTTTCAAAAATTAGAAATTATAGAATTATACTTGTCCACATCAACCAATGAAGAATTCATACATAGCTATACTCTTTTACAAAAAAATAGCTCTCTCGATTACAAAAAAATAAAGCTCTCTCGAGCTCAAAGTATTATTAATTCATTTTTAACAGGTTCACAAAAATCTGGCTACATTCAACCTATTGGAAAAGAACTTTTTCTAAAAACTTTTTTAAAACGCTATCCTTCGCCACAATTTTTACATTTAGGTGAAAAAACATGGACATCGTCTCTCTTGACAGAATATATTCAACTAAAATATTTTTGTACAATTACTCCTGACAGTATTCGAAAGGCTTTAGCATCTTTAAAAAAGTATTTAAAAACGCTTCCCGCTTCTCTTGATTTAATTTATTTAAAATATTTACGAAAAAAAATTGATAATAAAGCTTCTTATAACTTTATATATTTTTATCAACTACATTATGCTTATTATCCCCTTACCAAAAACAATGGCTCAACATTCAATTACAGTCGAAAAAATACTTTTGTGGGATGCATATATGGAAAAGGTCAAGATAATCAAACTGTTGCCTATAGAAGAAAACCTTATTTTCAATATTCATACAATGATTTAAACCAAATAATTAATCTAAACTATTATTTTAATATTCCAATTAATTCAGGATTAATTTTATTGCCAGATACATTAGACACAAAAAAAATTGTTAAGGATTGGTATTTTTGGTATTTCTCTCAAGACAAAACACCGCCTAAATATCATCTTTTTTTCATACCAGAAAACGGCTATTCTTTATTAGATCTGGATGATTTTAATGATTTTCATTCATTAATGCTAAGACCCATGAAAAATTGTGGTATTAAATATTTTAAAAAAATACTCTCTGCTAATGTTTGTAATTATTTTTTTTCTGGCTATATTTCATATTCCCAAAACTCCTCTCTTAATAACGAGCCAAAAACTTTCAAAAAAATACCGCCTACGTAAACAATACGCAGGGGAGATTATATAAAGATTCAAATTTTGAAACCACAAAATTACGTATGGAATGTAGTTTGAACGAATAATATTTTCCATAAAAAATTATTCAATTTTTGTATAAACTTTCTTATCTTTCCATCAAAAAAAAATCTGTATCCCCTTACGCTCTTGGGTGGCGTAAGGGGTTTACAGATTTTTATTACTACTTATTCTCTACATACTGGAAGTTGTCTCAATCGAACAGCGTTGCCGCATTTGGATTTTCATACGAGTCAAAACACATCAGAATTTGTTCTTTTGTGCATTTTTCTACAGCAAGATCAGACGGGAGATTGTTTTTATCAAAAAATCTAATTTCTGTAGTTTCAATATTTTTTTCAAACTCTCCACCTTCATACCTGCACAGAACAAAAATCTTCACTACTCCATAAGCATAATTCACCACATTATGCTTTCGCCAATCTTGAACTGCGATTATTTTTTCGGATATTACCGAAAATCCTGCTTCTTCCTGCACTTCTTTTTCCGTATTGGATACAACAGACTGGTCTACATCGCACCACCCTCCCGGCAATGACCATGTACCATTATTTTCATGTACAAGCAGAATTTTACCGTCAACAAAAACCGCAGCCCGTGTATCTACTTTTGGTGTCTGGTAGCCAGATTCATTACAAAACAAATCGAAAATTTTATTTACCGGAATATCCGTTTTCAGAGACAGCATTTCTGCTGCAATCTGTCTCAATTCCTCATAACGCTCTCTGTCATATTTATCTTTCCCGTACTGAAGCCCAGCCTGAGCAATACTTTGAATACGAATTGCAAACTCAACCCATTTATCATTCATACAGTTTATCACCTCCACAAA
>ULZN01059661.1_pt1 | contig 11753 bp, 10 predicted proteins | sample 1963091 | NCBI WGS metagenome assembly ULZN01 (sample SAMEA4835889, study PRJEB28245) | human gut metagenome | biome: gut microbiome; material: fecal sample | place: Denmark | collected 2008 | reverse complement strand
AGCATTGCGCTTGTGTGGGTTCAAGTCCCATCTTCCGCATTAAAAAACTCAGGTAAAAGTACCTGAGTTTTTTTCTTAAGAATCACAGCGTTTCCTGCCTCTAGACTTCAAAATCATTGCCTTGCTTTGGTCTGCTTCTAACTTATTCTATTTCGCTGATATCTTCAAGTGGTATCCTGCATCCATCTTCCAGCACAAGAATTTTTTGATATTCATCGATTTTTTTCACGATTCCTATTTTTGTCTTATAACTGCCACCACTTTTTCTTCCATCCGGAACATAATATACAATTTGGATTCTCTGCCCCGGCTCTGACACAATTTTTTGAAGCTTCACATTCAATTGTTCTTTCATCTCTTCATCCAATTCCATACGCATATCTGTAACTCTTGCCGCCTCCTCGATTGCTGCCTGGTGTCCGGTCAGTGCTGCAAATGGCGCAAACTGTGCTGCCCGGTCTTCCACCGGCATAGGTTTATGCCTTTTCGAAACAGGATGTGGCAGATTGATAATATCTTCATAATTTAAATTTGTATTCTCCCTATCATATCCAGTCATTTTCCACCTCAATTTATTCGCCATTACTACGTTTCTATGCTTTGTGCCCGCCAATCTGACTATTCCTCTCAACAGCCGTGGCACCTTCTTCCAGATTCATACCTTTGAGGAGAGCATTTTTTCCAAATTTCTTTTTGATATCCAGTGCTGCATGCTGCAGTTTCTTTTCCCGTTCCAGCTTATCTTTGCGTTTCTGCTGTTCCTCTTCCTGGTGACTATAATCAGTAAATAAATCTAACTGTTCAAAAGAAGCCTTCTCTTCCGCCAGCGATTCATCGACAACATGATTTGCCGTAATATATACACGGCGTATGAAAAGGTCAGGATTCACGATTTTGTCATACAATTCCAGAATCATCTCGATCATCTCTATTGAAGAGGAAGTTCGGTTTTTCAGATTTGCTGTTCCATGTGCATGCTTGGGTACTTTTCTTCCATATCGGTCCTCCGTAATTTCCCCTTGATACTGTTTCTTTTTGTTTCCACTTTCCAGATTACCAATATCATAACCTACTGTCAGAACAAGCTGATCTGTCACAAGATGCTTATCCACCAGATCAAGTGCCAGAAGGTCTGTCATTTCCTTAATGATCAGTCTGGTCTTTTGAAAATCATATGGACAATGCAGTACCTGTCCGGAACCAATGCTGTTACTCTCTGATTTATAGGCTTTGACTTGAGCAATCGTACAAGGTTCCCACCCCCATGCATGATCAATGAGAAGCTCTGCATTTACCCCAAACAGCCGATACAGCAATTCTTCATTATAATAATCTGTTTCTTTTCCAATGGAACATCTCGCCACATCTCCCATGTTATAAATGCCATGAGACAAAAGTTTTTTTGCGTATCCCTGTCCGACCCTCCAAAAATCCGTAATTGGCTGATGCGTCCAAAGCAAACGTCTGTAACTGATCTCATTGAGTTCTGCAATTCTGACCCCATTGTGATCTGGTTCCACATGTTTTGCCAGAATGTCCATGGCAACTTTACAAAGATACAGGTTCGTTCCAATTCCTGCAGTCGCAGTCATTCCCATTGTATCGTAAATGTCCCGGATTATTTTTGATACCAGTTCTTTCGCCGTCATTCCATATGTGTTCAGATAATCCGTTACATCACACATAATCTCATCGATAGAATATACATGGATATCTTCCGGTGCCAGATATTTTAAATAAATCTGATAAACCCGTGTACTATATTCCATGTAATGCGCCATTCTCGGGGTTGCTACAACATAATCTACAGCCAGATGCGAATTCTTTTCCAGTTCTTTCTTATCAAAAGAAGAACCGGAAAAACAATGTTCCGGTATCTGTCTTAATCTCTGATCATTCACTTCTTTTATACGTTGTACAACTTCAAACAATCTGGCTCTTCCAGGAATCCCATAGGTTTTGAGCGATGGTGACACTGCAAGACAAATTGTTTTCTCTGTACGGCTTGCATCTGCCACAACCAAATGCGTACCCAGCGGATCTAAGCCACGCTCTATACACTCCACAGACGCATAAAAAGATTTCAAGTCAATTGCTGCATAGATTCGGTTCTTTTCCACCGGTCACACCTCCTTATCTTATACAATCCATTTTACTTCTTATTCTTCAATACATATTTTCTAATATAAGAACAAGTCTTCTCTTCTCCCTCTTCTGCCAGCATCTTAAGCAATTGATGCAGAAGCTCTGCTGTCTCCGGATGAATCATCTTGCCAAGCCTTGCAGCACCTTTTTCATAGTATTCCAAAGGTGCCTGATTCGTATACTTCTCTTTCATATAATTCTTCGACGCTGCCACACGGTCGATAAACATTTCCACCACATATCTGACCGGCATCTTCATACCGATAATTCCTTCATTCAGATCAGTACTATAATCCAGCCAGTATTCATAGTGATGCCTGTTGCGCCCTTTGTGGTGCAGCCATGCCGCAGAATAACCTTTCACTTCCCGTTCTGCATTGTTAGGGCTTCTTGTTCCCTGATAGAACTTGCAGCCCACCAGAAATTCAGTTGGTGAATACTTGGACAGATCATGCAGAAGGCCCTGTTTATATAATCCAACTTTAAAACAACCTTGGCAGACAAGCCATTTATGGTGATTGATCGTCTTCAAATGTTGCAGTGCCTTCATACAGTTTCTCCTTTCCCAGATACAAGAACAACTATCTCTCGCTCATCCAATTCTATATTTCTCTGATTTTCCAACACAACCAGATCTTTTAAAATGCCTTCTTTCGTTGATGCTGCTCTGTACCATTTCCGGCCTTTCTTTAATGCCGGCAACGCAAATTCGTGTTCCAGCCAGTGCATATTATAAGCCACAAAGCAATCTGCTTCTTCCTTATCCTGACTACTGTAATATATGCCGATCTGTCTGCTCGCCACTTCAGTTGACGCTCTCCATGCCATCTCTCCGTGATAGGATACGTCCGGCATTCCACAACCGCTTCGGTCTATTCCAAGCAGCTCTTTCTCCTGATGAAACAGCCTATATTTCTTTCGAAATTTGATCAACTGCTTCACAAACTGATACATCTCCTGTTCTTTTAACAGATTCCTCCAGTTTAACCAGCCAATCGGATTATCCTGGCAATAAACATTATTATTACCTTTCTGGGAATTTGCAAATTCATCCCCGGCAAGAATACACGGAACTCCCTGGGAGAGCAATAGCAAAAACAATGCATTTCTCATCTGGTTCTTCCGAAGCTCCAACACAGCTTTCTTTCTGGTCAGCCCTTCTGCGCCACAGTTCCAGCTATAATTATAATCCGGTCCATCCTGATTATTTTCTCCATTCGCCTCATTATGCTTGCCATCATAGGACACAAGATCTTTCAGTGTAAATCCAGTGTGAGTTGTAATACAATTATAAATACCTTCCAGATCCCATCGTTTTCTTGTCTGATACATCACATCTGTTACAACCCCTTCGTCACCTTTTAAGAAACGACGCATCACATTCTGATATTCTTCTGCGTGTTTTAAAATCCGGACTCCCGTAAGAATTGGATCTTTTAAAATGATATCCATCGGTACATTGTATGGATTCAGTATAAATCCATCCACATGATATTCCATCACATAATTTCTCAGACAGTCTGTCACCATCAGCCCGGAAATACCTTCTGCAAATGGCATCTCAAGCACAACTTCAATACCAGCCTTATGACAATACTTCACAAGATCTTTTAATCCTTTTACTCCATCACCATCCTTGGCATAAGCACTTTTCGGTGCGAAATAATATCCCGGACCATACCCCCAATAATTTACCCTCACTCCTGCTTCTTCAAACTCATAGACGGGCATGCACTGAATCTGGTTAATTCCCAGATCTTTGAGATAAGGAATTTTTTCAATTACACCTTGAAATGTTCCTTTGTTCTTCACTTTTGAATAAGTATCTTTTGTAAATCCACGGACATGTATTGCATAGGCAATCAGTTCTTCTTCCTGTATCCGCGGCGACTGATCTGCCTCCCAGTCGTAATGATCTTCGTAAAATATACCACGCACATTTTCTTTACTTTTTTCCGACATTCCTATGTTTTTAAGCCATATTTCCTTTCCGGAAAATGCCTTTGCATAAGAATCCGTCATACACTCGCCATCTATGTCATAATTATACTCATATTCCTCTTCCTTAAGTCCGTCAACCGCCATATAACACACCGAACCAATCCGGTCAGAAAAAACATAAGAAGCCAGCAAGCTGGCTTCTCCTTTCCGATAGAGCAGAAGCTTACATGTTTTCCCTTCCGGGACCTCCATGGCAAAATTCGCCCTTCCATTTTTATATGTCACACCCAAAGGCAATGGGCTGCCCGAAACTTTCTTCATGCTCTGTCCTTTCCGCTGTTACTGCCAGCCATCTACTCCGTACATGTCAACATTCTCCTGATTGATCATGAACACATTTTCTTTGATTTCCTTTTCATAATCTTTTCCATTTAAAATGTTAAGAACTGTATTTGCAGCATCTTTTCCCATACTGATTGGAGACTGTGCCACTGTTCCTGCGATTTGATTCTCTGTCTTTTTCAGTTCCTTCTTAATATCCGGAGAACCGTCTACTCCATAAATGAGGATCTGACCCTGCTCTGCTACATTCATAGCTGTTTTGGCACCGACTGCCATCTGATCATTTCCACACATAATTGCTACAATATCGGAATTCTCGCTTAAGATCTTCTGGGCTGCTTCCAGGGATTTTTGAAATTCTCCGCTTGTATCCTCTCTAGCCACAATTTCAAAACCATTTTCCGCTTTTGCCAGGGTCTCCTCGAACCCTGTGATTCTCTCATTCACAGAATTCTGTGTCGGGCATTCCAAAATTGCTACTTTACCTCCATCCGGACATCTCTTGATCAGATCTTCGCCACACAATACACCGGCATTATAATTATCAGATCCAATATATGCATCTACATAGTCCATCTCTTTTACCTGAGTATCTACATTGACAATCTTCACATCAGCTTCTTTTAAAGCTTCCAGAGAAGGGGTGATCTTCTCCCAGTCCACCGGACTTAAAATAATTGCATTGATTCCTTCGTCAATCATCTCCTGGATCTGCGAAGCCTGCATATCTGGGTCAGACTTCGGATCCTTTACGATCAATTCACAATTCTTCCCATCCAATTCTTCTTTGATTGCACTTTCCAGTGTGAGAAAATATGGATTCTCCATATCAATCCCAGAAAATCCTATTTTCCTGCTTTCCTGTTCGTCCTTATCCTTTTCTTCTGTATTTTCATCTTTAGAAGCAGCATTATCTTCCGGTGTTCCTACATTCTTTTTACATGCAGTAAATGTAAGAGCACACAGCAGTATCAATGATAATATCCGCAATGCTCGTTTCTTTTTCATCTCTGTTTTATCCTCCTTGTGTAGCATAATGCTATACTTTGATGATTCATTACAATTCACCAAAGCCTGTGAACTGTAACTATTTTACAACATTTTTATGAATTTGGCTACTATCACTTGCCTTTTACATGCTCCTTTGTTACATTAGATATATACAATTTTAACAAAAAGGAGAATTCATATGTGTGAACATTGTCATGAGGAAGAATATAACGCTGTTATTCTGAATCTGGAAGACCAAGACCTGGAGTGCGGCGTTATCACCATTTTTGAGATGGACGGACAGGATTACATTGCTCTCTTCCCGATGGATGAGAACGGTGAGCCTGCTTCTGATGACGTCTATCTGTACCGCTATCACGATGACGGTGATGAACCGGAAATCGAATACATCGATGATGAAGATGAATTGAATGCCGCATCAGACTGCTTCGATGAATGGCTGGATGAGCAGGAGTTTTTAGACAGTGACGAGTAATTCATCAATAAAACGGGACGGGGTTTTGCTCTTCCCGTTTTTTTCTTTTACATAAGTGATAAAAAGCTTTTTCTTCGCCCGTGTCATAGCCACATAAAAAAGTCTTCGCTCTTCTTCTAATTCTTCTGGTGTCCCCGCTTTTTTATATGGTGTCACTCCTTCATTACTTTCAATCACAAAAACAACTTCATATTCCAGACCCTTTGCTCCATGCATCGTCAGACACGTTACTCCGTCACCGGTGCCATTGCCTCGCTGTTGCCGCTGCATTTGCAAGGTATGCTTATATTCTTCTACATGCGCAAGCCACTCTGGCAGAGTCTGAAATTCCTTCGTCCGCTCCTGAAGTTCATCCATGATTTCTTTTAATTCTGAATACTCCATCTGATGTCCAAGAGCATATTCCTTTAGAAATTCATCATACCCGATACTCTTACGGATATATTGAATTGCAGCATAAGGCGTCTTTGTGCGAATCATCTTCATATCCCACTCTAACTGATCAATTCGATCCTGCATCCACTCTTTATCACAGTAGAAACGTCTCAACGATTCATAAGTAACCGGTGTTTCTTCCATACAGCCACGGCTCAAGTAACGCTTCGGCCGATTAGCGATCTCCAGGAAATCTCCCCGGTCGTAAGTTCCAACTGCCAGCCGGAAATAGCAGTTCATATCCGTACACACAAAATGTTCATACAGATGATGAATCCTCTCCTTCATGGAAAATGGAATCTGATACTGGGTAAATGTCTCCGCCAGCACCCGTGCATCTTCGCCTGTCCGGTACAATACAGCCATCTGCTTAAGATCGACTCCTTTTTTCATATACTTTTGAATCTCTTTTAAAATATATTTACTTTCATCAAGCGGATCCAGTGTCTCCTGCACATGCACAGTCTCCTGCGCTTCCCGAAATGGCTGGATTTTCTTCTCATACCGATCTTTATTATGCCCGATCACACGAAGCGCACCTTTCACAATATGTGCGTTAGAACGATAATTAATATCCAGCAAAATACGCTTTGCCTCCGGATAATCCTGCATAAAATCTTTCATGATTCCTGGTTTTGCACCGCGGAATCCATAGATAGACTGGTCATCATCCCCAACAATGAACAGATTATTCTCCGGCGCTGCCAGCATACGGATGACATCATACTGCACCTGATTAATATCCTGGAACTCATCTACCAGCACATAGTGATATTTTTCCTGCCACTTTGCAAGAAGATCCGGTCTTTCAAGGAATAATTTTCGACACCAGATCAACATGTCTTCAAAATCAAGTTTTCGGTATTTTTTCTTTTCTGTCTCATAAATCCGGTAAAGCTCCCGGAATTTATCTTTCGGAAATCTTCTGGATTCATAAAACTCAATATCGACTGCATTATTTCCTACATTTCCAATCTCTTCCGATAGCTCCTGAAGAAAATCTGCTTCCTGGGATTTTTCGGTCTGTTCCCAGTCCATTTGTTTTAATATTTCCTTTAAAAGTTGATTTTTTTCTTCTTCGGACAGAATATTACTCCGATCCAATTTATACGCCCATTTCAAAATTCCGTAAAAAATGCCATGAAATGTTCCAAATGTGACGGGAAGCCTTCGCCCTTCCATGACATATTGAAAACGATCCCGCATTTCTCCTGCCGCATATTTCGTAAAGGTAATGACCAGAATTTCTTCTGGTCTTACCTTATATACTTTAATCAGATATTCAATTCTTTTTGCAATCGTAAGAGTTTTTCCCGAACCGGGACCAGCAAGAACCAGACACGGTCCTTCCTTATGAGAAACTGCCTCTTTTTGGGCTTTATTAAGACTCATAGACTCCCCTTATCTTTCCAGTAATTCAATACCTTTCTGAATTCTCTTAAGAGACTCTTCTTTTCCGAGAATCTCCATGATCTCCGTTGCTCCACCCGGTGTACTCTGCTTACCAGACACGGCAGTACGGATTGGCCACATAACATAACCTGTTTTGAAACCTTTTTCGTCTACATAAGATTTCAGGACTTCAAACAAAGCATCATTGCTGAAATCATCCTGTTTCTCAAGAAGTGGATATATCTCTTTTAACACTTCCAAAGCCTTTTCTTCATTTGTCTTCATTTTCTTATGGCAATACATTGCTGTATCATATTCTGGGAGCTCTTCAAAGAAGTCAATCTGCTCTTTGATATCCGGGAAGATTTCAATTCTTGTCTTAACAAGTGCTGCAATCTTCTTAAGATCATAATCTTTTGTAACAACTTCTTTGATATATTTTTCAGCTCTCTCAAAAAACTTATCAAAATCCATAGCTTTCAAATACTCGCCATTCATCCATTTTAATTTCTGAATGTCAAATACTGCCGGTGATTTGCTCATATTATGGTAATCAAACTCTTTTACAAGTTCTTCCAGAGAAAATATCTCCTGGTTTCCTTCCGGACACCATCCAAGAAGTGCAACATAGTTAATAACTGCCTCTGTCACAAACCCCTGCTCAATCAGGTCTTCATAAGATGAATGACCACTTCTCTTACTTAACTTCTTATGATTCTCGTCTGTAATCAGCGGACAGTGTACATAAATCGGTACTTTCCAGCCAAATGCTTCGTAAATCTTATTATACTTTGGTGAAGAGGAAAGATACTCGTTACCACGCACGACATGTGTAATCTCCATCAGATGATCATCTACGACATTTGCAAAATTGTATGTCGGATATCCATCGGATTTGATAAGGATCAAATCTTCCAATTCTTTATTCTCTACAGTAATATCTCCATAAATCTCATCATGAAATGTTGTGGTTCCCTCTGTCGGCATATTGAAGCGGATAACATAAGGTTTTCCTGCTGCAAGATTTGCCTCAACTTCTTCTTTGCTAAGGCCAAGACAGTGTTTATCGTATGCTACAATTTCTGTCCCTTCTTCTGATACTTTGCTCTTTAAGGAATCCAGTCTTTCTTTGTCACAGAAACAATAGTAAGCTGCTCCTTTGTCAATCAGCTGTTTTGCATATTCCAGATATAAGCCGGAAGCATTACGCTCACTCTGAACATATGGACCATGTCCCATATCTTTATCTGGTCCTTCATCGTGAATCAGGCCTGTCTCCTGCATCGTACGATAAATAATATCAACTGCTCCTTCCACATAACGTTCCTGGTCTGTGTCCTCAATACGAAGCATAAAATCCCCGTCTTCATGCTTTGCGATCAGATATGCATACAGTGCTGTACGCAAATTCCCCACATGCATTCTTCCTGTAGGACTTGGTGCAAATCTTGTTCTTACTTTACTCATTTCTCTATACTTCTCCTAATTCTTTTAATATTTTCTCTAATGTAATATCCACCCGCTCTGAAACGAGAATATCTGCATATTTATCTGAAAAATGTGCTTCCGGATTGACCACGATCAGCTTATCTCCTTCATAATAATTGATAAGCTGTGTACACAGATATGTCTTCAGGTTCGTTCCAAGAACAAGCAGAACATCCGCTTTTTGGACTTCATCGGCTGCTTTTGTGATCACTTTGTTGTCTACCTTCTCCCCCATCAGACACACACCTGGACGAATCGGTGCATTACATTCCGTACAAAGAGGAACTCTCTTTGCCTCACGGATATATTCCACCGGATATTTTTTCCCACAGTGCGGACAGTAATTCTCATAAACACTGCCATGCAGATTAATCACATTCTTACATCCTGCTCTCTCCGGCAGACCAAAAACACGTCTTGTGATAATTGTCTGAAAAAGTCCTTTTTCCTCCAGCTCTGCCATCTCCAGATATCCTTTTCCTGGCGGTATATCAAGGGCGCTTAACAGTTCATTACGATAAAATTCAAAAAACTGTGGTTTTCTGGTCGAATAAAATGCACTGGTGAACATCTCATCTACTGAGTAGCCATACTTTTGTTCAATGTCATAGGATTCTTCTCCATCGCGGATAGCCGGATATCCATTCTCCTGTAACATCTCAAATCCACTGAGTACAGTTGTATATTTACTTTCCTTTAGAATCTTCAAAAGATCTTTTCCAAGCATAAAAATACCTCCTATTCTCAAGTCCTTGAACTATTTTATCACATATTCCCATGGTTCTTCAACCTTTTCCGCTTTCTCTTTGCTCTCCAGTAACGAATCTGGAATGCATCTTTTGGAATTGATACAACAAAAATAATTCCCAGTACAATGGCAAATGCAATTTTCACTGCCTCTAATCCCTTCACAGCTGCCAGTGACATCTGACCTGTCACAAGGTAATATGCTGTATAATATATTCCGGCTCCCGGAACAAGTGGAATAATTCCGGAAACCAAAAATATCGTAATCGGGCATTTTTTCCGTACCGTGAAAATCCTGGAAATCAATACTACTGCCAATGTTCCTACAAAGGACGCCAATGCCACAGTTGTCACCTGACACATTGCCAGATACAAAAGCCACCCTGCCATACCGGTAATTCCACATGCTGTATAATATTGCTTCGGTACATTGAAAAGAACTGCATATGCCAATGTCGCCAAAAATGATTCTACGATTGCAAGAATTGTTGTTGTGATCATCGTAAAATTCCTCCCATCATCGTATTATAAATACTAAGAGTCACTCCGACTCCAATGGCAATATATACGAATACAAGCAGTGCATCGATCATCCGTACAAGCCCTGACAGAAAGTCTGTATCTGCAATATCACGGATTGCATTGACAAATGCCACTCCCGGAATCATCGGCATAATTGCTCCAACCATCATACCATCCAATTTCAATATCGGCAGAAACGGTATATGCATAAATGCAAGTGCCAGCACCGTCATGATCACGCCTCCGACAATATTTACAATAATTTTTGAAAGGTTGTGCTTTCCGGCAAACAGCACCCACACATATGATAAAAAACCAATTAAAAATGCAGCCACGGCTTCCGGAACACTTGACCCTAACATCAACGCAAATGTTCCACTGGCAAGCCCCGCCGCCATACATTGAAACCACCGTTTCTTCGGTGGAATCTTCTCAATCTTTTTCAGTCTCTCTTCTGCTTCTTCCAGTTTCACACGTCCCGCTGAGATTTCTCTGGAAAGCTCATTGACCTCTGCTACAATTCCCAGATGGGAAGAAGAAAGTGGTACATGATTCACTTTTGTATAAGCTTCGCCATTCTCATTCTCTGCACTTACAAAAATACCATGGCTCATAGAAAAAATATCAACATGATTCACATGAAAACGTCCACATATTCTCTTAATCGTCTCTTCTACACGAAAGATTTCACCTCCGTTTTTCAAAAGTATCCTTCCTGCATGCATAGCCATATCAACGACACGTTTCACATCTAATACCACATCCAGATTCTTTTTTAGATAAATCATATCGGTCAATTGTATTCCATTTTCATAAATCGGTTTCTCATAATGATCTACAAAAAAATTTGCAACGATATGTGAATTAACAAATCCACATTGTTTATAAAAATCAAGCGTATTCGAATCGTTCCCTGTACCGACATACATAACATCACAGGTCACACTGTAATATTCAGAAAGATAATTGACCATATAAGTCCCATATCCCTGTCTTCGATATTCCTGTGCAGTGACCAGATTCTTCAATTCACATCGTTTGTTTTTCATATGTTCCACAACACCGATTGTCAGCACTTCACCGGCATCTTCCAGCACAAACATATCACTTTTATCCAGATACCGCCGGATCATATTCTCCTGCGGATCTGCAATCAGGAGCATTTCAAGATAATTATCTTTATCTTCCGTAATCTGTCTGATCTCCATAGGCCTTCTCTCCTTAATATTCTTTATAGTTCCTGTTTGTTTTACAA
>ULZN01039117.1_pt1 | contig 11758 bp, 9 predicted proteins | sample 1963091 | NCBI WGS metagenome assembly ULZN01 (sample SAMEA4835889, study PRJEB28245) | human gut metagenome | biome: gut microbiome; material: fecal sample | place: Denmark | collected 2008 | reverse complement strand
CACGAGGCGGTCTATGCGGTGGAAAATCCGGGATATCAGAAGATCGGGAAAATCTATCGGAACTATCAGGTAAACTGGACATACATCGATATGGATGATGAAGGCGTGGAAGTTTCTCAGTTAGAAGAAAAAAAGGTAGATATTGTACATATTTCTCCATCCCATCATTATCCGACCGGAATTGTGATGCCGATCAGCCGCCGTTATGAACTTCTTGGCTGGGCTTCAAAAGGAGAAGGCAGGTACATCATCGAGGACGATTACGACAGTGAACTGCGTCTGGGCGGGAAACCGATCCCCACACTACAAAGTATCGATATTTCCGAAAAAGTTATTTATATGAATACCTTTACAAAGACGCTGGCTTCTACTGTACGTATCAGTTATATGATCCTGCCGCGTCCGCTTCTGGAACAGTTTTATCAGAAATTATCATTTTATTCCTGTACGGTATCAAACTTTGAACAATATACCCTGGATCTGTTTATCAAAGAAGGATATTTCGAAAAACATATTAACAGGCTGCGCAATTACTATCAAAATAAGAAAAATGGATTCTTATCTGCGATCTGGGATAGTGGTCTGCACAAATGCGTGGAAATATCCGGGGAAGAGGCCGGTGTGCATTTCTTGATGAAACTGAAAACGGAGAAAGCTGAGGAGAATGTAATAGAGCTGGCAAAAGCCCAGGGCATCAAGCTGTCACCACTTTCCAAGTTCTACTATGAAAAGAAGGCAGGAATTGAAAACACGTATGTAATGAATTATTCTTCGGTAGATATGGAGCGGATCGGAAAGATTGTAAGAGGGCTGGAGAAAATCTGCTGAAAAAATGAGAAAATAAAAACGGGATGCACCTGGAATCATTTTTGATGTCCGGGTGTATCCCGTTTTCTGCACTTATGTAATTAATTGTTTTATTCGTCTAACTTGATTTTCTCCTTCAGAACCACACAGGCAGCCAGGTCACCGATGACATTGACACAGGTTGCACCCATGTCACACAGGGTGTTGATACTGATGTAGACACCCATAACGCCGGCCGGAAGCCCTGCCATGGTAGCAAGAGCTGCGAAAGAAGCAATGGCTCCGCCGGGGATACCCGGAGTTCCCACAGAAAGGAGAACGTTGGCTAACAGGATGATGATCATCATGCTGATGCTTACGTTAATACCGCAGGCATTAGCGAAGAACATGATCATAAAGGACATCAGGATGGATACCGCATCCATGTTGACGGTTGCTCCCAGAGGAATGGTGATACTGGTGATCTTGTTGGAGACACCGAGTTCTTCTTCCACACACTGTTTGCTGATCGGGATAGTTGCGGAACTGGAACAGGTTCCGAAGGCATTCAGAGCAGCAGGCATGATGGCCTTGAAGAATTTGACCGGGCTTGTCTTACCAAGAAGTTTTACGGATCCTCCATAGATGATCAGTGCAAATCCGTAGAAAGTCGCATACAGAATGATCAGCTGGGTAGCCAGCGACAGGATCGTCTTGGTTCCGTTGGCTTCTACAACCGGTACGATGGTACAGAAGACACCGATCGGGGTAAAATACATCACGGTGCTGATGATCTTCAGACATACCTCGTTACAGGAATCAATCAGATGTAACAGAGGTTCACCTTTTTCTTTGATCGCTAACAGGGTAAAACCGATGATAACGGCAAATACCAGAACCTGAAGCATATTTCCGTTGGCAAAAGCAGCTACCGGATTGGACGGGATCAGGTTTTTTACGGTATCCAGGATGCTAGTCATCTCGGTAGCCTGGATATCGGAAGTTGCCATCTCGAAGTTAACTCCTTTTCCAAGGCGGATCAGACGTGGGATGATCAGTCCTGCCAGACTGGCAAGTCCGGTGGTACACAGGAAAAAGATCATGGAATAACCGGTGATCTTTCCGGTGGTACGGGCATTACCGATACTGGTGATACCCATGATGATGGAACAGAAGACCAGAGGGAAGATCATCATATTCAGTGCATTCATATAGATGCTTCCCAGAAGACTGGTGATGGTCAGTACAGGTTCAAATCGTCCAGCCAGAAAAAGTCCGGTCAGAATACCGAGAATCAGGCCGATAAAGATTGCACCTGTGATATGTTTTTGATACCATGTATAAAACTTTTTCATAGATTTCCTCCTCTAAAAAAAATATGAGATATTTTACCATAAAGATATTAAGCAAATATTACACAAAAATTACACGAAGAAATATTTTGAAGAAATATTGACGGAAAACGGGTATCTGGCATATAATAACACCGATTATATTGCGATATGTTTTTGACAATGTTGTGATATAATTCCTTTATCTGACAAATAAGCCAAAATGATATCATCGAAGATGAGCTTACATGCATTTTGGTCCGTACCTGTGAAGGTATGGAACAGTTACGAAAACGCAATGATTCAGCGGCTGTCGGAAGGCAGCCGGACAAGAGGAGGCAAACATGAACAAATATGTGGAAAATCCTTCTGCATGGACTGCACCGGTGATCCCGGAGAAGATCCCACAGGGCGACATGCCAGGAGACAAGATCGAGATTGGTGAAGATCACATCAACAAAGCAAACCTGATCTTCAGAGAACTTTTAGGACAGATCAGAGAACTGAAAAAAGAAGACGCAGACCGCAAGATCGTACTGACTGTATGCGGTGGATCCGGAGTAGGAAAATCAGAGACCGCTTCTCTGCTTTCTTTCTATTTTAATCAGATTGGCATGAAAGCCTATACACTGTCCGGAGATAACTATCCGCACAGAATTCCAAAGTACAACGATGCAGAACGTCTTCATGTATTTCGTGAGAGCGCGATCCGCGGTATGGTAAAAGACGGAACATTTACAAAAGAAAGATTCGACATCATCCATGAAAGACAGATTGCAGGAATGGATGCAGATCCGAAGCTGAAAGAGAGCTATGACTGGTATGAATCTTATCTGGAGAATGGTAAGACAGGCCTGAGAGGATATCTTGGTACCCTAAATGAAATCGATTTCAAAGAAGTGGAAGAAATCGTTGAAAGCTTTAAAAACAAGGCAGAAAAGATCTGGCTGAAACGGATGGGAAGAGAAGATACCGAACTGTGGTATGAAGAAGTGGATTTCTCTGATACCGAGATCCTGATCATCGAGTGGACACATGGAAACAGTGACAATTACAAGGGTGTAGATATCCCGGTTCTGTTAAACAGCACTCCGCAGGAGACTATGGCACACAGAAAAGCAAGAAATCGTGACGGTGCTGTAGACAGCCCATTTACCACCATGGTACTGGAACTGGAACAGGATATGCTGGAGAGCCAGGCTCATAAAGCGAAAGTGATCGTATCCAAAGCAGGAAAACTGTTATCCTATGACGAATACAAAGAGATCATGGATCAGGGAAGAATATAAGGAGAGAGAAGCATGAGTAAAATGACCGTTACAGCAGATGCAAAACCGATGTTAAATGCATATCCGGACAGCGTAGGCGGAACCCTCAGTGATATCACCGGATTTTTACAGAAACCGGAATTAAAGGATGTATTTTCTTCCTTCTATATTCTGCCCAGCGTATTTAATACAGATCTTGATCGCGGGTTCTCTGTAATCGATTACACATTGAATGAAGAACTGGCAGATAAAAAAGATCTGGAAGCACTGGAAGAACTGGGAATTAATCTGAAACTGGATTTTATCCTGAACCATGCTTCTGTATTATCCAGACAGTTTCAGGATATCCTGAAAAACGGCGACGACTCCAAATACCGTGATTTCTTTATCGACTGGAACAAGTTCTGGGAAGGAAAGGGAACCATGACTGAAGAAGGATATATCCAGCCGGATCAGGAACTGATCGAGCATATGTTCTTCCGTAAACCGGGGCTTCCCATCCTGATGGTACGTTTCCCGGACGGAAAAAATGTGCCTTACTGGAATACGTTCTACCAGGAAATTAAATATCCGGTACTGGATGCACAGGATATTATGCAGGTGGCAAAGGTACAGTATTACAAAGCAGATCTGATCGCGAAGAAAGTCAATGAGGAGATTGCAGCAGGTAAAAAACCGTCAGAACTCAGCATTGATACTTTCTGTAAAGACAGCGTGGTAGAACTTCTGGAGAGCAAGAGAAAATATCTGGGACAGATGGATCTGAATATCAAATCTCCACTGGTATGGGAGTTTTATGACGAAACACTGAAGACGCTGGCTGCATATGGAGCAAAGATCGTGCGTCTGGACGCATTTGCTTATGCACCGAAGGAGCCGGGAGAAAAAAACTTCCTGAATGAGCCGGGAACATGGGAAGTACTGGAAAAAGTACGAAAACTGGCAGACAAATACAATCTGACCCTTCTTCCGGAGATCCATGCAAGCTACGGAGAGAAGAACTATGAACAGATTGCAAAACAGGGTTACATGACCTACGATTTCTTCCTTCCGGGAATGATCATCGATGCACTGGAAAGCGGCAACGGTTCCACTCTGGAAAAATGGGCAAAAGAACTGATGGAAAAAGAAATCCATGTAGTCAACATGCTGGGCTGCCACGATGGAATCCCGCTTCTGGATCTGAAGGGGCTGATCCCGGAAGAAAGAATCCAGCAGATCATCGACACTGTTGTTGCAAGAGGCGGATATGTGAAAGATCTTCATGGTCAGAAAAATGTATATTATCAGGTAAATGCAACTTATTACAGTGCACTGGGCGAAGATGACAAAAAAATGCTTATGGCCAGAGCACTGCAGATGTTCATGCCTGGAAAACCGCAGGTATGGTACTTGGATCTTTTCGCTGGCAAGAACGATCACGAGGCTGTTAAACGTGCCGGTGCCGGCGGTCATAAAGAAATCAACCGTACCAATCTGTCCGCAGCACAGATCGAAGAACTGATGAAGACAGATATCGTAAAAGAGCAGTTGAAACTTCTGCATTTTAGAAACGTATCCAAAGCGTTCGGTTTTGATGCAGAACTTGCAGTATCCACAGAAGGTGAAACCATTACCTTCATCTGGACAAACCAGGGCGAGAGTGCAACACTGCGCGCAAATCTGAAGACTTTTGAGTACGAGATTACAGATTCTGAGGGAATCTACGCATAAGGGGATCAGGCAGTGATGTGAGGGAGTAAAAGAAATAAGGGAAAACAGGGCGAACGCTGAGAGGGAAGCAGCTTCGCCCTGTTTTTTCGTTGCACTGCATATCAATAATTGAGCCAGTGAACCGTAACAGTGAACCAATTTTCCATGATATTTAAAGTTCATTGCGCTGGAAAAATATACAGGGATGGCGTATACTGAAAGAAAGTATGATTCCGGGAAAATGAGGCGGAAATACGAAAGAGGAAAGGGAAGCGGGGGAACATATGGAACCTATGAAAAAGGGACATCACCGTCTGGAAGTGATGTCACATTATTATGGAAAACGGATACAGCAGGATATGAGCAACTTTGTCAAATGGATCCTGCTGGCACTTCTGATCGGTGGAGTGGTTGGCGGTGCCAGCAGTTTATTTGCCGGGTGTCTGAGCTGGGTGACACAGTTTCGGGCAGACAGACCGGCGGTTGTTTTATTATTGCCTTTTGGTGGTCTGTTGATTGTATTTTTATATCAGAAGATTGGAAAAGAGGACAGAGGAACAAACCAGGTACTCTCTACGATCCGGTCGCAGGATGAGGTCCCGCTTCGTTCAGCACCACTGATTTTTATCGCTACAGCATTGACACATCTGCTTGGTGGCTCAGCAGGCCGGGAAGGTGCGGCGATCCAGCTTGGAGGAAGTATCGGAAATCAACTGGGACGGTGGATTCATCTGGATGAGGAAGACCGCCATGTGATCGTTATGTGCGGGATGAGTGCTGCGTTTTCGGCTGTTTTCGGTACGCCGATGGCGGCAGCGGTATTTGCTATGGAAGTGGTCAGCGTAGGTGTGATGTACTATGCGGCTTTGCTGCCCTGTGTGGTGGCATCGCTGGTTGCTTATGATTTTGCGGGAAGTTTCGGAATCCATCCGGAGAACTTTCATGTCACGGGAATCCCGGCATTTTCAATGGAAAACGGGATTAAAATGGGCATCATCGCCGTAGGCTGCGGTGCAGTCAGTATCCTTTTTTGTCTGTTACTGGAATATGTGAGCAAGGGATATGATAAATGGCTGAAAAATCCATATCTGCGTGTCTTCGCGGCGGGCTGTCTGGTAGTAGTCCTGTACTGGATCCTTGGGACAGATCGGTATATGGGTGCGGGTAATCAGCTGATCGAGCAGGCAGTGGAACATGGACAGACGCAGACCTTTGACTTTTTCTGGAAAATGCTTCTGACAGCACTGGCGATGCGTGCAGGTTTTCGAGGGGGGGAGATCGTTCCTTCATTTGCCATTGGTGCCACTTTTGGCTGTCTGGCAGGACAGATAATGGGATTTTCACCGTCTTTAAGTGCAGCCGCCGGGATGACCGCTGTGTTCTGCGGTGTGACGAACTGCCCGGTTACTTCTATACTAATAGCCTTTGAGTTGTTTGGCTTCCAGGGCGTTTCGTATTATCTGCTGGCTGTGGCGGTCAGCTATGCAGTGTCCGGATATTACGGGCTGTATAAAGACCAGACGATCGTGTACTCAAAATATAAGGCGAAATATGTAAACCGGCATACGAAGACCTGATAACTAATTGAAAAACGAACTTCTACCTTGATGTTGTGGCAAACAAAGTAAGGGCGGAAGTTCGTTTTTCATTTACGTGGGCAACGAGTCAAAGTCCGTGCTTCCATGAGACCTGATACATTGTTTTCGAAATAACTGAATCATGCATTTGTCTGTGAGACGATGTACCAGACGAATGTCACGGAAGGACACAAAATCTTCACAAAAAAAATCAGCACTCCCCCTTGACGAGTGCTGATTGAAGTGTTATATTACATCTAGAACAAAGGAAGGGAACAAAAAGAACGAAGAAAAAGTTCGAAAGCTCCTGAAGCATCCCAGTTCCAAAGAAACAAGGTAATAATACATGATGAATAAAAAGGAGAGATGACTTATGTTGATGCCTAGTATTTTTGGAGAGAATTTGTTTGATGACTTTTTTGATGATTATTTTCCGTTCGATACCGACAAGGAACTGCACAAAGCAGAGAAAAAACTGTATGGCAGAAGAGCCGGACATGTGATGAAAACCGATATCAAAGAAAAAGACAATGGATATGAATTTGAAATAGATCTTCCGGGATTTGCCAAAGATGAAGTAAAGGTTTCTCTGGAAAATGGTTATATGACCATCGAGGCAGCCAAAGGCCTTGATAAAGACGAGAAAGAAAAAGAAACCGGAAAATATATCCGTAAAGAACGTTATGCAGGTGCCTGCACACGTAGCTTCTATGTGGGAGAGGAAGTAGATCCGGGTGAGATCAAAGCCGAATTCAAACATGGTATTCTGAAACTGTTCGTTCCGAAGAAAGAAGCAAAACCGGCAGTGGAAGAAAACAAATACATCGCCATTGAAGGATAATATCTGAATCAGGTAACTATTAACCATACGGTTTGCCGGATGGCAGACGGTAGCACATTTATATATAATACTTAACAAAACCTCTTTGTAGAAGGCTGCTAAGCAATCAGTTTGGAGGAAAAGATAAATGAATACTTTAAAAGCTGAAAAAAGAAGCATGGACGTCAAAGCAAAGAAATTAAGAAGAGAAGGCTATGTCACAGGTAATCTGTTTGGCAGAGAGATTGAAGGATCTCTTCCGATCAAGATGACGAAAAAGGCAGTAGATCAGCTGCTGAAGACGGACAACAAAGGAAGTCAGGTTATGCTGGAAGTAGACGGCAAGACCTACGATGCACTGATCAAAGAGGTTGATTATAATGCAATGGCAAACCGCGTGGATGAGATGGATTTCCAGGCACTGGTAAGTACCGAGAAAGTACATTCCGTAGCGGAAATCGTTCTGCTCAACCATGAGAAAGTAGAGGCAGGTGTTCTGCAGGAAGATCTGGAAGAGATTTCTTATAAGGCACTGCCTGCTGACCTGGTGGATAAAGTTCAGGTGGATGTCGGTGAGATGAAGATCGGTGATGTGATCAAAGTCAAAGATCTGGAGATTGCCAAGAATCCGAACATCGATCTGAAAACGGATCCGGAAGCAGTTGTTGTATCCTGCACCGTAGTTCACAACAGTGTACCGGAACCGGAGACAGCTGAAGAGGCTGAATAATACAAAAATCAAGTAAATAAAAACACAAACAGGGCGAATCGTTCGAAAGAGCGATTTGCCCTGTTTAATGTCTTACAAAAACTGTTTTTCAATAAATCGGGGACACTCTGCGAAGATGCACACGGCATCCTATTCTTTATTCTCTGCTTTTTAGGACAAATTCATTTTTTTTCACTTCCAACAGCCCGTCTTTCTGCATTTTCCCAATTTCTTTCGAAAGCGCACTCCGGTCCACGCTGAGATAGTCAGCGAGCTGCTGGCGGTTGAAGGCGATGGTGATCTCAGGCGAGCCGGTGAGCAGTTCCTGATAGGAAAGATAGGCGAGCAGCCGTTCACGGATGGTTTTCGGTGTGGTGTGCAGGATCCGGCGGGAAAGCTGCAGGTTACTGGTTGCCATGATGCGAAGCAGATTTTCAATCATCTGCTGGTGATGACTGCATGGTTTTTCACAGGTATGCAAAATCTTCGGAACATCCAGAAATAAAATCTGACTGGGTGTGACGGATACGACATTGACCATCAGCGGTTCCGAAGGAGAACAGGCGTAGGCTTCGCCGAAAAGCTGTCCGGGTCCGACGTGATTCAGGATGTTTTTACTGCCCCAGAAATCGTCGATTTCAATATGAACAGAACCTTCCAGTACGATTCCTACAGAGGTAATAGATTCACCGGCACAAAAGATCATTTCCCCTTTGGAAAACGACCGGATCTGTCCGGAGAGACAATGCAGAATAGACGGAATTTCCTCCGGTTTCACACCATAAAACAGGGGGATTTTTTTTAATATTGGAAAATCCATTTTTTCTCCTTTTTGTGGTTAAAACAACATATTTTTATCTGATATTATAGTATCCTCTGTTTGTAAACGCAAGGGAGCTGTTGCAAAGAGAAGAAGGACAGCATAACAGAGACAGAAATGCATTTGTGTAAAATCAGATATAGAGAGATTTCAGGAATGCATACAGAAAATAAGGAGGAATCGAATATGATCCGAAGAGTGATTCAGATAGAGGAAGATAAATGTAACGGTTGTGGCGCCTGTGCTAAGGCCTGTCACGAAGGGGCAATCGGTATGGTAAACGGGAAAGCAAAACTGATGCGCGACGATTACTGTGACGGACTGGGGGATTGCCTTCCGGCATGTCCGATGGATGCGATTCATTTTATTGAACGGGAAGCGGAAGCATATGACGAGGCGGCAGTGCTGAAAAATAAAGAAGAAAAGGCGAAAGCGGAGCGTTCCCGTCTGCGTCAGTGGCCGGTACAGATCAAATTACTGCCGGTGCATGCACCTTTTTATGAGGGAGCGAACCTGCTGATCGCGGCCGACTGTACAGCATACGCTTATGCGAAGTTCCACGATGAATTTTTAAAAGATCGTGTGGTGCTGGTGGGATGTCCGAAACTTGACAGTACCGATTATGCCGTTAAACTGGCAGAGATCATCCGGCAGAATGAGGTGCAGAGTATCACTGTTGTCCGCATGGTGGTTCCATGTTGCGGAGGACTTGAGATGGCGGCAAAACGTGCCCTTGAAGCGAGCGGAAAACGGCTGCCATGGCAGGTGATCACGGTCGGAACTGACGGTACGATCCGGGAGTAACGGCCAGAACGTTTTAAAGGCAGACGGATGGGAAAACCAAACGGTGTAATTCGTGAGGCTATCTGTGCGAGAGACATAGTACGAAGGATAAAAGCAGAAAAATCAGGGATACTTATGAGATAGATAAGATAAAAGTAAAGAAAACGATAAAAAAACTGATAAAAGGAGTACAAAAAATGGAAAAAAATATGTTTTGTTTTCAGTGTGAGCAGACAGCAGGATGCAATGGATGTACCGGAAAGCGCGGAGTATGCGGAAAGACGGCTGATGTAGCAAAGGCGCAGGATGAGCTGACAGGGGCACTGATCGGCCTTGCGAAGACCTGCGGCAACAATCCGAAGACCGCCGATACCGACCGGGTGATCATCGAGGGATTATTTACAACACTGACCAATGTAAGTTTCAACGAAGAGACGATTCGTGTGATGATCGAGCGTGTGGAAGAGGAAAAAAACAGAATCGCACCGGGATGCGGAACCTGTGTGGCAAAATGTGGAAATACAGACAATTATGATATGGAACAAATCTGGAATGCAGACGAGGATATCCGGTCGTTAAAATCCCTGTTATTATTTGGCATCCGGGGTGTTGCAGCGTATGCATACCATGCGATGGTACTTGGATATCAGTCGGAAGAAGTGAACTTCTTCTTATATAAAGCACTGGCTACGTTGTCTATGGATCTTGGCATGGAAGAACTTCTCCCGGTGGTTCTGGAGACGGGAAAAGTTAATCTGACCTGTATGGAACTGCTGGATCGTGCCAACACAGAGACTTACGGAATCCCGAAACCTACAGAGGTTTCGCTGAAAGTGGAAAAAGGGCCGTTTATCGTGGTTACCGGTCATGATCTGCGTGATCTGAAGCTGCTTCTGGAGCAGACGGAAGGAAAGGGTATCAATATCTATACTCATGGAGAGATGCTTCCGGCACATGCTTACCCGGAACTGAAAAAATACAGTCATCTGAAAGGAAACTTCGGAACGGCATGGCAGAACCAGCAGAAAGAATTTGCTGATCTTCCGGGAGCCATCCTGTTTACGACCAACTGTCTGATGCCACCGAAGGAGAGCTACGCAGACCGCGTCTTTTCCACGGAAGTAGTTTCTTATCCGGGTGTGGTACATGTAGATGACGGAAAAGATTTCACACCGGTGATCGAAAAGGCACTGGAACTTGGAGGATTTGGGGAAGACAGGCAGTACAAGGGAATCAACGGTGGAGAAAAGCTGACCACCGGTTTCGGACACGGAACGATCCTGCAGGCAGCAGATCAGATCGTGGATGCGGTAAAGGCAGGAGCGATCCGGCATTTCTTTTTGGTCGGCGGCTGCGACGGAGCAAAAAAAGGCAGAAACTATTATACGGAATTCGTAAAACAGACACCGTCCGATACGATCATTCTTACGCTGGCGTGTGGAAAATACCGGTTTAACGATCTGGATCTCGGAAGCATCGGCGGTTTCCCTCGGATCATGGATATGGGACAGTGTAACGATGCCTACGGAGCCATCAAAGTGGCAGTCGCACTTGCACAAGCTTTCGACTGCGGAGTCAATGAACTTCCGCTTTCCATGGTGCTTTCCTGGTACGAGCAGAAGGCGGTGTGTATCCTGCTGACACTTCTGCACCTTGGAATCAAATATATTTATCTCGGACCGTCTCTCCCGGCATTCCTGTCTCCCAATGTGCTGCAGTATCTGGTAGAAAACTACCGGATCAGTCCAATCGGGGATCCTAAGGAAGATCTGGAGAAAATGCTGGGATAATGGGCAGCAGCATTTTTTAAAGAAAAATCTCCGGCAATTTGTAAACGATTGCCGGAGATTTTTGAATTTCTATGGGGATTTTGCTCCTTGACAGGAAATAGTCAGGTCAGTATAATCTGAAACTGGTACTACCAGTGAAAGGAGAAATATTTTGAAGCACGTAAGACAGTTTTGTATGATAT
>ULZN01014320.1_pt1 | contig 11766 bp, 9 predicted proteins | sample 1963091 | NCBI WGS metagenome assembly ULZN01 (sample SAMEA4835889, study PRJEB28245) | human gut metagenome | biome: gut microbiome; material: fecal sample | place: Denmark | collected 2008 | reverse complement strand
CCTTAACCGCCGCCTACGCGCCACGGTGCTCATGGTCACGCACGACAGCTTTGCCGCCAGCTACACGAGCCGTGTGCTGTTTATTCGCGACGGCAAGATCTTCACCGAGCTGCGCCGCGGCGACACCGACCGCCGAGAGTTCTTCGACCGCATTATGGAGGTCGTTGCCATGATGGGCGGTGAGGGCTCCGATGCTCTGTAAACTCGCTTGGGGCAACGTCCGCCGCGCCGGCCGCGACTACCTTGTCTACCTTTTGACGCTCACCCTGGGCGTCACGGTCTTCTATGCTTTTAACACCATCTCGATGCAGGTCGACATCGCCGGAATCGATGAAAAGGGCTTGGCGCAGGTTATGGGCAGCACGCTCGGCGACCTGACGTACTTTTTGGCCGGTGTCATGGCTTTTTTGATGGTGTACGCCAATAACTTCATCATGAAACGCCGCAAAAAGGAGTTTGGCCTGTACCAGGTGCTCGGCATGGGGCGCGGGCGCGTCGCCACGATCATGGCGCTCGAGACCGTGATAGTATCGGTCGTGGCCTTTGTCGCCGGCATTGTGCTGGGTGTGGGACTCTCCCAGCTCATGACGTTCTTTACGGCCTCGCTCTTTAAGACACAGATCGCCAATTTCCACTTCTTTTTCTCGATGCATGCGTTCAATCTGACCCTTGCCTGCATGCTCGTAATGTTTGTGCTCACGCTACTGCTGAACCTCCGCGCCGTGCGTCGTACCAAACTCATCGAGCTTATGGGTGCCGAGCGTCGCAACGAGAGCATCAAGACACGCAACCCCTGGATCGCGATTGCTATCTTTGCCGTGGGTGCGGTGCTTGTGGGCGTGGCCTATTACCGTCTGCTACGTGATGGGTTCCCGCTAACCGCGACGGACAGCAAGCTGCAAGAGGCCATGAACCAGTTTGGTATTACGACTGCTATGGTTACCGTGGGCACCTTTGCCCTGTTCTGGGGACTCTCGGGCATGCTCATCAAGCTGCTGCAGAGCCTGCGCGGCGTGTATTGGCGCGGCCTCAACATGTTTACCGTGCGCCAGCTTGCGGCCAAGGTCAACACGGTGTGCTTTTCGATGGGCGTCATCGCGATGCTCCTGTTTTTGGCCATCACCTCGGTGACGTGCGGTATGTCGATTGCCAACGTGATGAATGAAAACCTGGAGCGCTATAACCCTGTTGACGTGTCTCAGACGTATGTCTATTACACGCCCGATACGCTCGACTACTACAAAGGGTACAAAGGGTATGCCAATCCGTCTGAGGTCGATCGCATGGTGTTGGCCGATACAACGGTCGATTTGTACCCTGCATGGCACGGCAAGGGCAAGTCGGCGGACAACAACGACGAGACCGGCAAGAAGGTCGATATCTCCGATGTTGCCGGTGAGCATGTGCAGATCGATTCGTATCTGAGTTACCCATTTGGCGGCTCGAATCCTTCGGTGACCCCAAGTGAGATCTGCAAGATCATGGGCGAAAAGCTTCCCAAGGCGTTCGGGGGTAGCAATGCCGATACGATGGGTCTGTTTGTGACGCCGGCGAGCCAGTACAACAAACTGCGTCAGATGATGGGCGAGGAGCCGGTGCACATCGGTCACGACCAGTATCTGCTCACATGTGATATGGGCGGCGAGCTGGTCGACCTGTACACCAAGTATATGGCTGGCGGCCATGCCCTTACCTTGGGCGGGCATACGCTCAAGCCCGCAACCGATAAGTCGGACGAAGATACGGCGGCCATCGCCAACTCGGCGATGGGCAGTAATCCGGGTACCGTCGTCGTTGCCGACGAGCTGTTGTCCCAGCTTAATCTGCAGCCGTATTCCAGTAGCCTGCTCGTTAACTACAAACAGGGGATGGATACGACCGAGGCAGACGAGAGCATTAAATACACTGTGCTCGACAATCTGCTCGTTGACGGCAAGGAGCCGGGGTCATGGGGAATCTTCATCACACGCTCCGAGATGTACACACAAGCAGCGCAAATGAACGGTCTTATTAGCTACCTAGCCATCTACATTGGATTTGTATTGGTCGTTGCATGCGCGGCGATTCTGTCGATCCAGCAACTCTCCAACGTGGCCGACGGCAGCCGCAGTTATCGTGTGCTGGCACAGATTGGCTGTGACGACCGCCAGATTCGCCATTCGGTGATGGCGCAACAAGCGGTATTCTTCCTGTTCCCGCTGGCAGTGGGCCTGGCGCACTCCTTTGTGGCACTTAAGGTGATCATCGAGCTGGTGAGCATTTTCGGAAATATGAGCATCGGCGGCACCGTGGGCCTCACCTGTGCAATCTTCCTGGCAGCCTATGGTGGCTACTTCTTGGTGATCTACCTTATGAGTACCGGAATGGTGCGAGCTGCCATAGCCACCCGTTACAGCGAGTAACAAGCGGGAAAGACCGTCGCAAAATCAGAGGCGTATGACCGCCGCGAAGGGACCGGGGACCCTTTCGCGGCGGTTTTTGCCAACCTGGTGCGTCTCAGATACAAGTGAGTAGACTTTTTTGAACCTGCCGAGCACATCGCGACAAATACTCAATAAAACCGCAGGTCAGAGCTATATCGTTTTGACGTGTGCTCGGCCTTCTGCAAAAAGCCTACTCACTTGGTTTTTCTGCTAGAAGACCGCCGCGAGGGAAGGCAGCTCTCTCGCGGCGGTTTGGACGTTTGCCCAGATAAAACCTGCCAAAATAAACCTGTCCCTTTTTGGCAGGTGGTTTCAGCTGAACGGCGGGCCGTGCGGCTTGGGTGTGCGGGCTCACAATCTGGGGAAACCGAACAGATTGGGGGGCTTGTATGATTGATTCGAAGTGAAACGTGCGACCCGAGGGCATGTTTAACAGAGTGCGCCTGGCCCCCGAAGCCCGGCGCGCATACGATACGCGAGGGGTAGTCGTTGGGGACGTTCTTAAACGACTAGTCAAACAAGAACGTCCCCAATGACTACCCCAAAGAGTGTCCCTGACTGCCGGCAGAAAAGGAACGTCCCTAACTGTCGCATCCGGAGCAAGACAACGCCGCAGGTAGAGGACGGACAGCGAGCGGGTCGCATTTGAGACAAGGTGACGCGAAACGAAAGGGCGCCGACCTTCTGGTCGCGCCCTTGAAGTTGAACGTCAGATTGTCCAAATGCGGCCCGCGCAGCGTCGGGCCGTTACGCGGTTTGGTAAAACCGCGTAACTAAATACGCTCCGCGATCTCGTGGATGAGGTAGTCGGTCTTTTCCCAGCCCAGGCACGGGTCGGTGATCGACTTGCCAAAGACGCCGCCGTCGACCGGCTGGTTGCCGTCCTCAAGATAAGACTCGATCATAAAGCCCTTGACCAGCTTAGAGATGGACTCGTTGCGGCGGCAGCTGTCGAGCACCTCCTTGCAAATGCGATACTGCTCCAGCGGACGCTTGCCCGAGTTGTCATGGTTGCAGTCGATGACTGCTGCCGGATTGGCATAGCCGGCGTGCTCGGTATAGCGCTCGGCCAGGCGCTCGAGGTGTTCGTAGTGGTAGTTGGGGTAGGTACGACCGTCGAGACCGATGTAGCCACGCATAACGGCGTGCGCGAGCGGATTGCCGTCGCACTCGACCTCCCAGTTGCGGAAGATGAAGCTCTGGTGCGCCTGCGCAGCGTAAATGGAGTTGAGCATAACGGTGGTAGAGCCAGCAGTGGGATTCTTCATGCCGACGGGTACCGAAATGCCGCTCGACACCAGGCGATGCTCCTGGTTCTCGACCGAGCGTGCGCCCACGGCAACATAGCTCAGCAGGTCAACGAGGTACTGGTAGTTGGACGGATAGAGCATCTCGTCGGCGGTGAAGAAGCCCGTTTCCTCAATAACGCGCAGGTGCATATGGCGGATGGCCTTGACGCCCTCGAGCAGGTCGTCGGGGGCCTCGGGGTTGGGGTTGTGCAGCAGTCCCTTGTAGCCGGTGCCCTTGGTACGCGGCTTATTGGTGTAGACGCGCGGAATGATGATGAGCTTGTCCTTGACTTCCTCGGCGGTCTTGGCCAGTCGGTTCATGTACTCAAGCACCGAATCCTCGCGGTCGGCAGAGCACGGGCCGATGATGAGCACCTTACGTGCGTCCTCGCCGGTAAAGATTTTGGCGACCTCGGCGTCAAATGCCTGCTTTTTGGTGGTAAGCTCGGCAGAAAGCGGCATTTCCTCGCGGATCTCCATGGGGATCGGCAGTCTGCGTTTGAAATCCATGGCCATACGGGGCCTCCTCAATCTATAGAAAGAGCAATAAGCGTATTGTCGAATGCTCGGCATTATCCGCTGTCGCACGCTAAAGTGCAAGCCCTTGTCACCCCGAAACCTACCAAAAAGGGACAGGTTTATTTTGGCAGGTTTTATCTGGGTAAACGTCAACTGATCCTGGAATGGAATGATGTCGCGGGGCATCGTCTACGACATGCCGCGGCAGAAAGTGTCAACGAATTCGTCGTAGGCGTCTGTCTGAAGGAGCCGCATGGTGTTCTCGACGTTACTAAAGACCTCGATGATAAGGTCGAGCACGTCTCGGAAAAGCCCCATATCGTCCTGCGTGATGCCGATCATGAGAGCAAATCGAATGTCGTGCCGTCCCCAGGGGATGGGTGTGTCGCAATGCGCGACGGCGATAAACGAACGTTTCGGGTAGACCGAAATCGCGTGTGGCACGGCCAGGCAATCGGTGAATGCCGTGGAGGAAACTCCTTCGCGAAGGTGGACGTCGGCAACATAGTCGGCGTCGACATAGCCAGCGGCGATTGCGGCAGTACCGAGCTCGTCGATACAGGCTGCGGCGTTCGTCGCGTTGACGCTGCGGCAATAGAGCTCCGGCTTAATCAGATGACGCAGTAGCGTGCGCGCATAGCTGTGGCGACGCTTTTCTTGGATGCGGGCCAGCCGGTCGCGCACCTTGCGCAGGTTCTGCTTGGTGAGGATGGGTCCGATCAGAATCTTCTCACATCCGGCGGGGACGGTCACATCGATGGTGGTGATGACGGCGTCGCATCCGGGCGGCTCGGAAAGATAGCGGTCGCAGCTCATGATCGAGATAATCTGCGCTTCGTCTTTGAGTGCGATCTCTAGGTCGTCGACGAGTTTATGCGCGAAGTCATGGTAGTCCTCGACGATTACTGTGCAGGTGAGAAGGTTGTTGGGCGCCGCGACGCGCTCGAAATACGCGCCAATGTGAAACGCAACGAACGCGATTTCATTTTCGCCGATTTCGACATTCATGGCGGTCGAGAACCGGTGCGTTAAGTAGACGGCCATGTCGTAGACGGGCGCGTATTCGCTCTTGATCTGTGAGGCGAGCGGGTTGGGATAGCTTACGTGGTAGACGGCGCGTTGGTAGGCGTTGAACATGTGAAGCACGAGTTGCAGTCGCATGGGTTCGTCGATGAAGTGTGGAATGTTATAGCGGGCGCCCGTTTCGTCGAGGATCTCGAGCACGGTATCCACGAATGCTGGATCGATGATACTTGCCAGCTTTTCAAAATCGAGCTCGCGGTATTCGACGCGTTCGATCGAAAGCGCCAACAGCAAGAGGATTTGCTGGAAGTCAGCGCGGGGAATCTCGCAACCGAACTCCTGCTCGAAATAGGACGCAATATGCTCCGCACAGCGAACGATTTGGTCGCGTTGGGAGAGTTGCGCTACGAGGCCGTCACCGTCGATGGGGCCATCGACTTCGCTGAGCTCGTTGTTCGAGGTGAGGCGAATGATGATTACCATGAGATGGACGAGCAGGTTGGAGAGCGCGTAATCGTTGATGAAGAGTTCGGATCGCTGGCAGATTTCGACGAGGCTCGCAAGGATCTGCTGGACGTCGAAATTGGGGAACATGCTCTCGAGCGTGCGCGTCGATGAGAAATATCCGTAAGAGTTATGGGTGGCGATGTGCCCGAGTAGTTTGCGCTTGTTGCGCTCGAGGCCAGTGAGGCTCACCTTGAAATCATGCGTCTCGACGAATAGATTGAACCGGCCGGCGAGTTCGCGAACCTCGGGCATGACGGCGCTCGCAAGCGTGCTTTCGGATATGCAGAGCTCGGCGGCAAGATCGAAGACCGAGAGTGGTTCCCGAGCGTTGACCAGGTGCGATGCCACATAGTTGCAGCGGGCATCGATGCCGATGCCGTCCGTGGGCTCCCCACCCCGCTCGGGCGCGGACTTAATGCTGGCGCACGCCGGTGAGGAAAGGACCTCGTCGGCATGTGCTAGGCGGTAGCCTTCATTAGACGATTCGATGATTGTGCCGCCCTGACCGTTGATCTCGGTCACATAGTTGCGGATGGAACGCTCGCTTGCGCCCAGCATGGTGGCGAGCATGGAGGCGGAGACCCATGAAGTAGCATGCTCCAGAATATCGACCATGCGGTTGATTCGGTTTTGCTTTGCGCTTGCCACGGCCGACTCCCAACGAGATAGAAGCGTGCGCCCGCCGAGGGCGCATCCCACGGGGCATGAAGCGCCCCGATGTTGTCATCATGCGCCATGGTATCGCAGAGGGTCGTGGGCGAAAAAGTCCCAATTTGCCGTATGAACGGAAAGACTGTGGCATTGCCGCCACGGCGGAAAACCTGACACTTTGCCGCCATGCGGCAAAAAGAGGGTTCGCGGCAGGGTAGGGGCAGGCCGTATAGTGCAGTCACGGTCAAGGGGAGCCGGGTCGACACGGTCTCCCCAAACGTACGAGGACCGAGGCGGCAACCGAGCCGCTGCGGACTCGTTTATTGGGAAAGGAGTACCCCTCATGGCAGACGAGAACGGATGCGTCCGAATTCTCCTCGCTTGCGGTATCGGCGCTTCGACGGGTTTCATGGCCGCCGGTATGCGCAAGGTGGCAAAGTCCAAGGGACTCAACTGCACCATTAAGGCAGTCAGCAAGTCCGAGATTATGGATTACGCCGACAAGATTGACGTCCTTCTGCTTGGTCCGCACTTCGCCTCCGAGGTGCCCGAGATCCAGGCGCAGGTGGCGTCTCATGGCGTGAAGGTCATGGCCATCGACCCGGATTACTATGCGGCACTCGACGGCGAGAGCATCCTCGAGGATGCTTACGACCTGCTTGACGAAGACTAGGAGGGGACAACATGCTGCAAAAGTTCATGGAAGCGGTCCAGGCGTGGATCACCGAGCATGTCGTCCCCGTGATGAACAAGCTTACCTCAACTTATTGGTTCGGCGTCATCTCAGACGCGGTCCTCTACATCGTTCCCTTCTCTATGGTTTCGGCAATCCCGAGCCTTTGGAACATCATCCGCCGTTTTGTCCCGACGCTCCCCGATCTGTCGCCTCTCACGACGTTCAGCTTCGGTCTCGTTGGCCTGTTTATGGCGTTTATCATTCCGCACAACGTCGCGGTTAAGGAAGATCGCAAGGACCGCAGCATGATTGCCGGTTTCACCGGTATAGGCGCCTTCATGCTGTGCATGAATCCTACGATCACTGAAGACGGTTACGTTTTTCAGATGGCCAAGTTCGGCGCAGGCGGTATGTTCACCGCCATGGTTGTGGGCTTTGTCGTGGGCTTCATCTACAAGCGCATGGCTCGCATGACGTTCTTCTCGGAGGACAGCATGGTCCCCGACTTTGTCAAGAACTGGTTCGATAACATCATCGCCGTCTTGCTGTCGCTTTTCGTTGCGTGGCTTTTCACCAACATGCTTCAGGTTGACGTCTTTGGCGCCGTTGCGATCATTCTGTCGCCCGTCACCGGCTTTGCTCAGACGCTCCCTGGCACTATTGCGATTCCGCTCGTCATGGACACCTTCTATTTCTTCGGCATCTCCGGCTGGGTCTTCTCGCCCATCCAGCAGTCCATCCAAAAGTCCGCCCTTGCCGAGAATATGGCTGCATATGCCGCCGGCCTTACCCCGACGAATATCAACGCCTACGGCATTACTCGCTACATCATGATCGGCGGCGAGGGCGCCACGCTCCCGCTGGCTTTCTACATGCTTTTTGCCAAGTCTAAGAAAAACAAAACGCTCGGTCGCGCCACGATCGTCCCGTCTCTGTTCAACATCAACGAGCCGCTCGTGTTCTCTACAATCGTTGCCAACCCCTTCATGTTCATCCCTATGGTGCTTCAAGCCATCATCCTGCCGGCCAACGCCTATCTGTGGATGAGCATGGGCTGGGCGAGCCTTCACGTTGAGAATTTCGACATGAACTTCCTGCCCAATGCTGTCTCGGCGTTCTTTATGTCCGGTGGCGACATTCGCAACGTCGCCCTGGTTTGCGTGAACCTGCTGATCGCCGCGATTCTCTGGTTCCCGTTCTTCAAGGCGGCCGACAACTATCAATGCAAGGTCGAGGAAGAGAAAGCAGCTGAAAAGGCAGCCAAGAAGGCGGCGAAGAAGGCCGCCAAAGAGGCTGCTGCCGTAGCCGCCGTCGCCGAGTAGGCGAGACGCCGGGGCCCATTGCCCTGGATTGCGTAATCATTCGATGCCCCGGTTGTGGAAACGACCGGGGCCACAGGAAAGGAGACCACGATGGCCGAGGAAGAGCCCATTAACATTCCCGCCGTTGCGATGAACGTCATCATCAACGCCGGTGACGGCCGTGCCTGTATCGATAAGGCGATGGACGCCCTGGCAGAGTTCGATTTCGACGCGGCAGAGGCCCATCTGGCGGAGGCCGACGAGAAGATCCTCGAGGCCCATAAGTCCCAGACCGAGATGATCCAGCGTCAGGCCGGTGGCGAGGAGGTCGAGTACTCGTTGCTCTTTGTCCACGCCCAAGACACGCTCATGACCATCAGTGCCGAGCTGCACATGGCCAAGAAAATGATGCCCGTCGTGCGTGCACTCGCCGCGAAGTAGCGTCGTGGAACCCGTGCACGTTTCTAAATCCAAAACGACCCGTTACCTATTGATTCCGACCATTGAGAGATGAGGACATAGCATGATTGATCTTTCTACTTATGACTTTGGTGATGCCTTCCCGGAGGGCTTCCTCTGGGGCGGCGCTACGGCGGCCAACCAGGTCGAAGGCGCCTGGAACGAGGGCGGACGCGGACCGGCCGTCTCGGACTACGTCATCCTGCTCGACCGCGAGACGTGCGCCCGCGAGGGTATTGTCGAGGGCGGCCCGCTCAACTCCGTGACGCGTCAGTCCCTTGCCGCTCGCAAGGCAAATGAGATGGCCTACGATTTTCCCAAGCGTCGCGGCATTGATTTCTACCACACCTACAAGGAGGACATTGCGCTTCTCGGCGAGATGGGCTTCGGCGTCTTCCGTATGAGCATCTCCTGGAGCCGTATTTTCCCAAACGGAGACGACGCGCTGCCCAACGAGGAGGGTTTGGCCTTCTACGATAAGGTGTTCGACGAGTGCCACAAGCACGGCATTGAGCCCATGGTTACCCTCAACCATTTCGATATGCCGCTCCACCTGGCAGAGGAGTATAACGGTTTCGCGAGCCGTCACGTTGTCGACGCCTTCGAGCATTACGCCGAGACGCTCTTCCGTCGCTACAAGGGTAAGGTCAAGTACTGGATGACCTTCAACGAGATTAACCACGTGTATGCCAACCCCTGCACCTGCTGCGGTGTTATCTGGGATGAGAACGAGGACGGCTCCAACCCCTATGCCGGGCGCTGGCCCGAGAAGTTCCAGGTCGCGCACAACCAGCTTGTCGCGTCCGCCAAAGCTGTCATCAAGCTGCGTGAGATCGACCCCGAGGCACATATCGGCAACATGCTCTGCCGTCTTGAGAACTACGCCGAGACCTCCAAGCCCGAGGACCAGCTCCAGGTGCTGTTCGAGGATCATTTCAACTGGTTCTTCACCGATATCCAGGCCAAGGGCGAGTATCCCTACTACGTCAAGCGCTTCTTCCGCGATTACGGCGTAGACATCAAGATGGAAGACGGTGACCTCGAGACCCTCAAGGCCGGTACCGTCGACTATATTTCGATCAGCTACTACATGACCTACATCATGCGCTACAAGGGCAAGGTGTCCCCGGAGCCCTCCGGCAAGTTGCTGACCGAGATTAAGAACCAGTACCTCGAGATGACCGAGTGGGGTTGGCCGATCGATCCGGTGGGCTTCCGCATCACGCTTAACCACATCTACGACCGTTATCACCTGCCGATCTTTATCGCCGAGAACGGTAACGGCATGACCGAGAACCGCGACGAGAACGGTTATTGCGATGACGATGCTCATATCGAATACATGAAGGAGCATGTCGAGCAGATGCATCAGGCAATTCTCGACGGCGTTGACGTCTTCGGTTACGCCTGGTGGGGCCCCATTGATCTCATCAGCTCCGGTACGTCCGAGATGACTAAACGCTATGGCCAGATTTCGGTCGATCAGGACGACCATGGCGACGGCACCGGCAAGCGTGGCAAGAAGAAGAGCTTCTTCTACTACAAGAAGCTCATCGCAAGTAACGGCGCCGACACCGCGAGTGACAACATCGTGGTCGAGTAGCTCGGCCCTCTCGCCGGGATGCCTGTAGAGTGGGTGTCCCGGCGGCTTTTGGAAACCTTGATCGAAAGAAGGACTCGGATGTATTCAAAGACCACGACCGTTGTAAACGCAAGCGGTATCCATGCCCGCCCTGCCTCTTTGTTTGTTCAGAAGGCATCCGGGTTTGGGAGCAAGGTGACCGTGCGCAACGTTACCAAGGACAGCGACCCCAAGGATGCTAAGTCGATTCTCATGGTTATGGGTCTGGGGATGGCGTGCGGATGCGATGTCGAGATTGCGGCCGATGGTGCTGACGAGCAAGCCGCCGTCGATGCACTGGTTGAGCTGATCGAGAGCGGTTGCGGCGAGTAACCGCAAGACTTTGATGAGAGGGGAGAGGGCGATGGCTCGAGGGTTTCGTGGGGTGACGACAATCGTTCGCCGGCAGGAGGCTCGCCGGTCCATGTTGGCGCTTGCAGGCGTGGCCTGCGCGTATGCGGGGATGCTTGTGCTTATGGAGGCGACGACAGGTGCGGTCGCGCCGCCGCTCGTGCCCGTAGTGTCATCAATCTCGCTTTTCGTTTCAATCGCCGGTATCGCATTGGTGATTGCATTTGAGGTCCGTGCGTATCGCGCGCTCACGGAGGCGTGTGACGCTGAGCCCGAAATGGGTGACAAGATGCTGCTCGGTGCCGCACTTTGGTTTTTGGGCGGTCTGCCCCAGGCATTCGTGACGCTGCTGCGCACCGTAGCGATTACTGGCACGCTCGATATCAAACAGACGCTCATCCAGATCGGCGTGACGCTGACCCTGGCACTCCTTGCCTGGCCACGTTATCGCGATTGCTTCTAGGTTGTTTTAAAGCGCGCAATGGCAAAAGATGGCCCGCCGATTCTACGTAATCAGCGGGCCATCTTTTTGTAGCTATGGTTATTGGGCTTACGCCGCTTCGTCGAACTGCGAGTTGTACAGGTCGGCGTAGAAGCCGCCTTGGGCGAGCAGCTCGTCGTGCGTGCCCTTCTCGACGATGTCGCCGTCGCGGATCACCAAGATCACGTCGGCGTTGCGAATCGTGGACAGGCGGTGCGCGATGACAAAGCTGGTACGGCCCTGCATCAGCGCATCCATGGCGCGCTGGATGAGCTCCTCGGTGCGGGTATCGACGTTGGAGGTCGCCTCGTCCAGAATTAGCGCCGGGCGGTCGGCCAAAATGGCGCGGGCGATGGTCACGAGCTGGCGCTGGCCCTGCGACAGGTTGGTGCCCTCCTCGTTGATCACAAAGTCGTAGCCGCCGGCGAGCGTATGGATAAAGTGGTCGCAGCGTGCGGCGCGTGC
>ULZN01066784.1_pt1 | contig 11780 bp, 8 predicted proteins | sample 1963091 | NCBI WGS metagenome assembly ULZN01 (sample SAMEA4835889, study PRJEB28245) | human gut metagenome | biome: gut microbiome; material: fecal sample | place: Denmark | collected 2008 | reverse complement strand
AATGAAGCCAACCTCCAGGAGAACACGCTTCTGTGTGGCAGTCCGAATCTGATTAGAAAGTTCGGAAAGCAGCCGGATATAGCGTAAAAGTGCAATAGTATCTACCATAGAACACTCTTCCTTTAGAGCGGCAATCGTTTCTTTTGACATATCAAGACTTTCTTCAGCACCCTCCTGATCTTTTAAGATAAGAAGATTTCTCAGATACCAGAGAAAATCGGAAAGGAACTGAGAAAGCTCCCGGCCCTCTGTGATCATGCTGTCAATGATATCAAGAGCGGCGATAGAGTCATGATTTAAAATATTACGAAGTAGTGCGCTGAAAACAGAAGTGTCTGCAGTACCAAGTACTTCGAGAACATTGTCATAAGTAAGCGTCTGCCCAAGATAAAAAGCGATGCACTGGTCAAGAAGACTTAAGGCATCTCGCATGGAACCGTCCGCTGTACGGGCGATATAACGAAGAGCCTTTTCATCTGCATCCACCTTCTCTTTCTCCATTAAGGATACAAGATGGTTCGTAATCGTATCAACGGAAATTCGTTTAAAATCATATTTTTGACAACGGGAAAGGATCGTAACAGGAATTTTGTGTTTTTCTGTTGTAGCCAAAATAAAGATAACATAAGAAGGAGGTTCTTCAAGCGTTTTCAAAAGAGCATTAAATGCTCCGGAAGAAAGCATATGAACCTCATCAATAATATATACCTTATAACGTCCCTCAACTGGGGAATATTGTACCTGTTCCCGAATATCACGAATATTCTCCACACCGTTATTGGAAGCCGCATCAATTTCTAAAACGTCAAGAGAACTCTGGTTATTAATTGCCTGACAGGAAGGACAGGCATTACAAGGGTTCCCATTAACCGGGTGTTCACAGTTTACTGCCTTTGCAAAAAGCTTCGCAATGGAAGTCTTACCAGTACCCCGGGTGCCGCAGAAAAGATAGGCATGCCCTATTCGGTTGTAAATAATCTGATTTCTCAATGTCTGGACAATGGCATCCTGCCCTTTTACTTCATCAAAATCACTCGGACGCCACTTCCGGTATAAAGCCATATAGCCCATCGAATCACTCACTCTCCCAGAAAAATATGCTTAAAACATTTTAGCATATTTACAGGTGAACAGGCAACTATAGCTTTTAGGGATAGGAGTCTTTTCTTTTATTTTACAGAAGATTTATATTAAGTGTTCTCAAAAAGTCTGCAAATTGCTTCAAAAAAGAATGTCGTTCTTCATTCTGTGCCAGAACTTTTTGCAGTTTTTCCAGTGTTCTTGGAGGAATCCAGCTTTTTCGGTGATTATAGTATTGATTGGATATTTTCCAAAACTTTTCAGGATATAAAAAAAGTAAATATAAGAAAAGAAAATCTTTTTCTGTGAGATGTCGGTAAATAGAATAACCGGAAATCCCTGCCTCAAAAAAGGCATAGTCGTAATGATTTTTTTCTAAAGTTTTTCGAAGAAAAAGATAGAAATCCAAAAGGTAAGGCTGATAACACAAAGATTCAAAATTGACTGTAGCAACAGAATAATCCGGTAAGATTAATACGTTATGGTAATGATATGCGCCGTGGCACATGCCGCAGTCCGTATCAGCGAGATCAGCTTCTGCTTTAAGAAGGTGTGCAAGGGCATGGGAAGCTTCCTTATAAAAAGAATCAAAACAATTCATATAAAGAAGTTCGAAGTCATTTTTCCCGCGAACTTTCCCGATAAATTTTCGGATAGAACGGAGTTCACGGTTTTTTCGCTCAAAAAGATGACTTGTGGTTTCTGTTTTCAGATTTTCAAAAGGAATTTCCTCAATAGAAGAAGATACCTTATGTAAAAAAGCAAGATTTCGGCAGGAAGCAGCCACATCAGACAGGTTCCGGCAGTCACATTCTCTACCTTTAAAATAATGTTTCAGGACAAATGGAGTGCGGTAACGGTCATAGGTAACAAGACTCTCTTCCTTTGTCAGAAAATAACGGTCTGTAGTAAGAAAACCGGCATTAGCAAGCTTTTCTTTCCACTCATATTCCAGAGCAAGTTTCTGGAGGGAACCGTGATATTCTTTTAATAAGGCAAGCCCCTGCTCTGTCTCGCACTGGAAAGTTCCGCGGCTTCGAAAAGTAGACAGAACTTTTACATCGTACTGCTCTAATAATTCTTTGTATTTTTCGCTCAAAAAAATCCCTCCAAACTAATGTACTCTAAAAAACTTCTCACAAAATCAAGCGCAGCAAGATTCTCAGAGTACATATAAGACAGACAACGGATTACGGAATAAACATGGTCTATCCTATGTGTAAAAGAGGGATGTTATGTGTAAAATTACTGAACTTCCTGATAAATTTTCAAGGCAAGTTCTTCAAGTTTCTCATATTCATTTAATTCAGGATTATTAAGCACCTGTGCGAGCAATGCATTAAGAATTGCACCAATCATTTTCCCTTCAGAAATACCTAATGCTTTTAACTGATTTCCATTAATTTTAAGATCCTTTAAAGTGAGACAGTCATTTGCAGTAAGAATATCTCTGTAAGCTTCCCTTGTCTCTTTCAGGGCAGTAAGCTTTTTAAGGCGCATAAAATCACTCTGTGCGGAAATATCAGCTTCCATCACATCAAGAAGATAAGGAAAAAGATCGGCACCGACTCTGTGAATAATCTTCCTTACATGCTTGCGTCCTGTACCTAAAGGGTCATTAAAACGAATATCATGGTTTGCAATCAATGTTGTGACCATGTGCGTAGTCTGATTGTCAAACTTAAGCCGTTTGAGGGCAGCCTTTGCAAGGTCAGCACCGACGGCATTGTGATTATAAAAATGATCAATACCATTCTCATCTGTTGTACGAGTCTCTGGCTTGGCAATATCATGAAGCAGCATTGTGAGACGAAGAACCGGATTCGGGGCAATCGTTTCAACAGCGTGAACTGTATGGTCACCTACAGAATAAATATGATGCGGGTTATTCTGTGGAGTTTCCATCATACGATCAAACTCTGGAAGAAAAACACTTGTAAGGCCAGTCTCATAAGCAGCGCGAATCATTTCAGGATGGCCGGAAACCAAAAGCTTCATCAATTCTGTCTGAATACGTTCCGCACTTACATCTTTAAGAAATGTATGCTGGGCCTCAATTGCCGCTTTAGTATTTTCTTCAATCTTAAAATTTAACTGTCCTGCAAAACGAACTGCACGAAGCATTCGAAGCGCATCCTCATCAAATCGCTCTGCAGGATTACCAACACAGCGGATGATTCGATCAGTTAAATCCTGGATTCCTCCAAATAAATCAACAAGCCCCTGCTCTTCATTATAAGCCATCGCATTAATCGTGAAATCACGACGCATCAGATCTTCCTTAAGATCAGAGGTAAAAGTCACTTCATTCGGACGGCGGTGGTCTTCATAAGTTCCATCAATTCGGTAAGTTGTCACCTCATATCCGACTTTATCCATCATAATCGTAACTGTACCGTGTTTCAGTCCTGTATCAATTGTTCTTGGAAATAATGCTTTAACCTGCTTCGGCAGCGCAGAAGTAGTAATATCCCAATCCGCAGGCTCTTTTCCAAGAATAGAATCCCTTACACAGCCACCAACAACGTATGCTTCGTAACCATGAGCAGAAAGTGTCTTGATAATATCAGAGGCATGTTTTGGAATAGAAATATGCATGGGTTAATCCCCCTCCTTTCGAAAATGTTTTTATCTCTTTATTGCGATAATTATAACATAAAAAAAGGTTTATTACTATTTAATTCATTAGACAAACTACAGACGAATTAGACAGGGGAGGGGATTTGGGGACGAGATGCGAGAGCTTCTGCTTGCTCGAGAAGAGGTTCACTGGCTCGTCTGTTTATTCACCCAACCACAAATTACTATTTTCCTTTTGTTTGCATATATTAAAGTAAGCACCTTTCAGGAGTATCAGAATATGTCTCAAAGTACAAAAAAGCAAGGAATATCCATAGTCCTTTTTCCACTATGGGTGTTTATATTCTGCCTTTGCCTCAACGGTTGCACCGTCTTAAACATAAATAGTTTTCATTTCGGCAAGCTGGGAAAGAAAGAGCAGGGGCAGGCGGTAAAGTATGAGATATGCAGTGGGAAGAATATGCCGGAGCGACTGCAGAAGATTATTGAAGAGAGAAAAAAGAAACCGGGAACATTTGCATATAAGAATTCGAAATATACATATTTGGTGGTCTGTTATGGGGAGAAATCCTATAGTGGTTACAGTGTCAGGGTGGAGCAATGTTGGAAAGATAAGGAGCAGCTTTACTTAGAAACGCAGTTAATAGGTCCGGCAGCGGGGGAAGAAGTAGTGGAAACGCTGACGTATCCCTTTTTAGTTGTGCGTTGTGGGCGGACAGAACTTTTGTGCCGGATTGAGTCCTGAAAAAATCATAAACCAGCCAGAAGCAACATATACTGATAACGAAGCCGAAAAGACGGGCAGAGTGTGTCCGCATAAAATATAGCAAGTTTTATTGGGTGGAGGTTTATTTATGAAGGTTGAAAAGAAAGCGGTTCGTTCAGGTATTTTAAAGTTAGAAAAAAATGTGCAGATTACGCTTGATGAGGATATGAATGTGCCGGATACCCGGCCGGATGTGGAAAAGATTATAGAGAGCCGAGGCGAGGTACATATTGATGAGATAGAAGTGCTGACAGACCGTATGCGCCTGCGGGGGAATTTCCTCGTGCAGATTTTGTATCTGAGTACGGATAAAGAGCAGCAGATTTCCTGCATGGAGCATGAGTTTTCCATAGAAGAATTTATGAATGTGGAGAGTGCAGAAAGCAGCGATATCGCAAAGGTGACGGCCGACCTTGAAGATCTCACGATTTCCATTATCAATTCCAGAAAATGTGGTGTGCGTTCTGTTATATATTTTCACATAGCCATTTCCGAAATGAAGTTTGTGGAGTGTACGACTGGAATCGAGAAAAAGGAAAATGTCCAATGCTTATATGAGTCTCCGTCCATGACGGAAATTATCATGAATAAAAAAGATATTCAGAGGATTAAGGCAAGTGTCAGCCTGCCAGCAGGTAAGCCGAATATCAAAGAGATTCTCTGGAATTCAATGCAGCTTCGGGATGTAGATATCCGTATGATGGAAAATAAATTATCTATCCGGGGAAGTCTTTTCCTGTTCATTCTTTATCAGGCAGAAGAGGGTAGCGAATCACTGCAATACTACGATTGGGAGATTCCATTTACCAACGAATTAGACTGTGCGGACAGTCAGGAGAATCTTATTGGGAATATAGCGGTAATGCTCGGAAACCATCAGGCAGTGATTAAGCCGGATATTGACGGCGAGCCAAGAGATGTGGAAATAGAGGCGGTATTAGAACTTGACCTGAAAGCTTATCGGGAATTTAAAATGCCTTTGCTTAAAGATATGTATGCAAATGACCGAAAATTAAAATTAAAAACCAGTCCGATTACATTTGAAAATCTCATTTTCCAGAATAACGCGAAAACAAAGGTAAGTCAGCGGGTGGAGGCAGCAGGAGAGATTCATAAACTTTTACAGGTTCTTAATGTAGAAGGAAATGTACGAATCGAAGACTTTCAACTTACTAAACAGGGCATCGCAACGGAGGGACTCATTTTCTGCAAAGTTCTTTATATAGCAGGAGATGATACCGCGCCGATTCAGTCCAAAGAAATCGTTATTCCATTTGAATATTTAGTAGAAATACCAGAAGTAGCCGAGACAGACCGCTGTGAGATTCGCGGTGTGCTGGAACAGATTGGTGGTTATGTTGTGGACAGCAACGAATTAGAAATCAGGGCGGTTGCCGGAATCTATGTAACCGGTTTCTCACCACAGACAATGTATATGATTGATGAAGTAGAGGAAATTCCGTACAGTGAGGAAGAAATTTCGAGGATTCCGTCTATTACAGGCTATATCGTAAAAAGCGGAGACACTCTCTGGAATATCGCAAAACATTACGGAACGACAATAGAAAAAATGAAGCAATATAATGAAAATCTCACAGAACCATTAGAAACAGGGCAGAAATTGTTCCTGTTAAAAGAAATGGAAAGTCTCATAGGGGAGTGACATCCTCCACCTGCCGTAAAGATGGGAGACTTCTTGCTGGAAGAGGATAAATACATAAAAGTAATGAACAAAAATGCCGGGGTCAGAGTAATTTCTGATTCCGTCTTTTTTGTGCTTAAAAATATATAGAAAAAGTACGCATTTACATTAAATAATTGCGTTTTATGTAGTATAAGCAAGAAAATGATAAAAATATTGTAAAAAAAAGGATAATTCTTTTTAACTTATTGACAAGAAAAAACGAAAATTGTAAAAAAAATTATAAATAAGACACGGCATTAAGACGTATATACAACATCTATATTATGGGGATATTAGATGGGTCATGTATGACGTTGCAGACATTAATAAGATTGAGAGCATAATTAAGAACTAAAAGCCGGGGAAAGGTTTAGTTATGGCAGAGAAAGAATTAAGAAGGATGAGTCGTCCTGAATTAATAGAAATTATATATGCGTTAAAATCTAATGAGGAATCTTTACAGAAGAAGAATGCCCATTTAGAAGAACAACTGAATGATCGTACGATTCAGATTTCGGAGGCAGGCTCTATTGCAGAGGCTGCTCTTCAGTTGAACGATATATTTTCAGCTGCCCAGGCCGCAGCCGATGATTATCTCACATCTATTAAAGCAGCGAACGTTTCAATGGAAGAAGAACAGAAAGCCGCAGAAAAGGAGCAGATGCTGAATGGAGCGGACGAGTAAAGAGGAAGTAAACATCCCCTCGATTAAAGAGATACGTCTTGAACGTCGGCGGTTAGCATGACAGAACCGTAAGCGACGCATATTTTTTAATACAACAATTACATGGGATGGTACAAATCGTACAGGTGTGCTTACTAGTTTGACTGGTAATCAGGAAGATGGAAAGATTACATTTGCCCCTAATGATGACAAGAGTGAATTAGTTACAAACGTAGTCAACAAGAAAGGTTCCACTCTCCCATCCACCGGTGGTATCGGTACAACAATCTTCTACGTTGTTGGTGCTATCTTAATGGTTGGAGCAGCAGTTCTTCTTATCACAAAGAGACGTGCTGAGAACTAATCTGTTCTGAATGTTTATAACAACAATTTGATATTATGAGATTTTCAGGGGCAGGGGCTTTTAGCTCCTGTCCCAATCTTAAAGGTAAATATGTGCCTGCACAGTTACACAAACAAGATTTTGTGAGAGCATAAATATACAAAAGGAAATGACATCAGGGAGAGAACTATGAAGTCTGGAAAGAAGTCAGAGAAAAAATCAAAGAAAACATCGAAAAAAAGAAGTTGAGTTCGAATATTACCACTATCATTTTAATATTGATTTTCCTCGTGGGGCTGTCCGTGATGTTATATCCGACCGTGAGCAATTATATTAATCAGAGGCATCAGTCAAAGGCGATTGCGGCATACGATGAAAAGGTGTCGGAAATGAAGCCGGAGGATTATACGAAGTATTTTGAAGCGGCGGAGAGAGTACGCACAGTGTTATTTCTGCCCACCGTGGTCTGCCGAGCGCAAAGCTTTTTACAGACCTCGATAAAATGGAAGTAGGAGATACATTTACTATTACAATTTTGAATCGAGAGATTACTTACGAGGTTGATGATATTTCTATCGTTCTTCCAGATGAAACGGATAGCCTGCAGATTGAAGATAAAAAGGATTACTGTACCCTGATGACCTGTACACCGTATGGTATTAATACACATCGTCTGCTTGTGCGTGGCCATTGTATCGGAACCGGAGAACCGCAGCATATCCATGTTACAGCAGAAGCGTTCCAGATTGACCCGACAATCACGGCATCCGTTATGGGAATTATTCTTCTTATCATGCTTTTAATTCGTGTCCTTATCCGTACACGGAAAAAAGGACAGGAAGGAAAACATTTAAAATGTAATCAGGTATTTCTTCATCTGAAAAGGGGAGATCTGATAGGCAATAATAAAAAAACAAAATAATAAAAGGCATTTAAAATGAAAACCAGCCACAAAGAGCAGATTTTCTCTTGAAGGAAAGAGATTGCTTCTTGTGACTGGTTTTGTATTTTGTAAGTTTTGCATAATTTTGGCGCGCTAAAGATTATTTTCTCAAAAATTGTCGAAAAATATATTTACATTTAAAGGAAAATATGGTAATATAATTCTTATAAATAACCGTTAGGTATATAGGCGAGAAAGGGTGGTGTCTATTGGCAACAGAATTGGGATTAACATTAGGTTCTGTTGTGAATTCACAGAGAATTATTAACCAGATAATGGAAGTAAAAGAGAAAGGAGATGACCCTGATATGATTGATCCATTTGACGAAATGTTAGAGGAAATGAAAAGACGAGAGGGAGAAAAAGCGAGAAAGGAAGGCCATCAAAAGGGGCTTCAAGAAGGCATACAAGAAGGTATACAGGAAGGTATACAGAAAGGGCTTCAAGAAGGCATACAGGAAGGTATACAGGGAACAATAAACACTTGTAAAAAATTTCGTATTAATCAAGAAGAAGCACTGAAAAATTTAATAGAAGAGTTTGCATTATCAGAAGATAAAGCCAAAGAATATATGAATTTGTATTGGTAAGTTAGAGCGTGCAGATTGTAGGAATGATTTTTAAACACGTTTTAATAATTGAAATAATCGCTGTGTATTGGCTTTTTTTCGAAAGCTGTAGCACAGCGATTTTATCCTCAAGAGTGTATGAAGACAAAGACAGAAAGTCAGGCTCCTCTATTATGTAAAAATGCGCCTGACTTTCTGTCTGCTCTCCCTATGATTCCTGAATGTTATTAATTACTTCCTGCTGCTGATTAAGCAGATGTGTTTTCATCAGTTCCTTTGCCTTTATAGAATCTCTGCTGGAAATGGCATCAAGCAATTCCCGATGTTCCTCCACAAGATTAGAGCGCTGGCGAATATCTTTCACATATTCCATGCGGTAACGATAGAACTGTTCGCGCAGATTATTGATAATAGAAATAAGGCGGTCATTGTTTGTTGCGCGGAAAATGGTATCATGGAAAGTCTCATCTTTATCTACGATATCGAGAATATCCCCATTCTCTACGGAACGGATGAAGTCCTCATGAGCCTGACGTAAATCATGAAGCCCAGACTGATCAATTCGTTCGCAGGCAAGAACAGCAGCGAATTCTTCAAGAACAGTACGGATTTCGATGACATCACGAAGATTTTTTTCTGTGATTCTGGCTACTTGAGCACCTTTTCGTGGAATCATGATAACCAGGCCTTCCAGTTCTAACTTACGAATAGCTTCTCTTACAGGAGTACGGCTTACACCGAGGCGGTTGGCAAGAGAAATTTCCATGAGACGTTCTCCCGGTGCGAATTCACCAGTAATAATTGCCTGGCGAAGTGTGTTAAATACAACGTCACGAAGTGGCAGATATTCATTTACATTAAAGTTAGTGTCTTTCATTAGTTGTTTCTCCTTCCCTTTTTCGCTGTATATTTATCCCCCCGTGTCAGCGAACTGTTTTTTTTCGAAAAATGATTATGATTTTTCTGCGATTTCGACCGTGGGAGATTTTTACTAAATGGGCGGACAACGGCGGTCTGCCGGATTCCCGGGTCATTATGGAAAAATTCAGCTGCCTTTCCGGCGGCTTCTCTTGAGGTAAATATACCAAATACGGTGGAGCCACTTCCGCTCATAAGCGCATTGACAGCTCCTAATCTTCTCATATCTTTTTTTATCTGTACGATAGCTGGATAATGCTTTTCTGTAACCTGTTCTAATACATTACCCATACGGTCGGTGATACCTGTAAGGTCACCGTGGCTGATGGCCTGAATCATTCCGTCTATGTCTGGATGGGCTGTCTGTTCATCGAGATGCAGGTGCTCATATACAAACTTTGTAGACATAGAGAAAGATGGTTTTACAATTAAAAACCAGCATGGCGGAATAGAAGGAAGAGGAGTTAATATCTCACCGATTCCTTCAGAAAGTGCGGTTCCTCTCATAATGCAAAATGGAATGTCTGCGCCAAGGGTAAGCCCATGTTTAATAAGCTCGTCCTGTGTTATTCCAAGAGAAAATAGCTGATTCATGCCTACCAGAGCAGCGGCAGCATCGGTACTTCCGCCGGCCATTCCTGCAGCAACAGGGATGTGCTTTTCAATTGCTGCATCAACACCGTCTGAAATATTATATGCAGTACGTATCGTGTCAATGGCCCGATAGACAAGGTTCTTCTCATTGAGGGGGAGGTAAGGCAGATTCGAAGAAAGACGAATCTGTCCGCATGTATTCTTCTGTAAAGTAATGTAGTCAAAAAGCTTCACTGTCTGCATAATCATTCTGATTTCGTGGTAACCGTCTTCCCGCCTTCTAAGTACGTCCAGTCCCAGATTCACCTTGGCATATGCTTTCAAATGTAAGGGCTGAGTCATAAAAATTGTACCTCCTCTGTATCTTGTATACAATTATTATAACGCATTTTTGCAAAAAATCAAGAAAGAAACACCTGTATAAAAAAGAAAAAATTTCTCAATACTAACAGAGTATTTTTGCGGAAAATATAGGGAGAAATATTCTTAATGTTATGTGGGTATAACAATTTGAGATTCCAGTAAAATATTAAAAGTTTATAAGCCTGCAGGCAAAAGTTTAAGAATAATAAATAAGAGATTTTAGTGGCATATTTTTAGTGGCCTATTAAAAAGAGCTGGAGGGGAAAAGTGCGAATAAAGTATAACAGAGACCAGAAAATAAAAGGAAATCTTACCCGGAATTTTGATAAAGATTACGCATTTTTGGAGAAAGCATTAGACCGGAGCGGGGATATTGTAAAGAATGTATTTTATGTAGGAGACACCGCTGATATACAAAGTATTATGGAAGAGCAAACAGATGCAAATACAGACAGTGACACAAACAGTATTATGGAAGAGCAAACAGATGCGAATACAGACAGTGACATAAGCAGTGCTACGAAGGGGCAAACAGATGCGAATACAGGCAATGACATAAACAGTGATATAGGTAGAAAAACAGTTTCGAAAAGAATAGTGAAAACTACGCAGAACAATAAAAAAATAAAGCCTAAAAAAGCAGCAGTCATCTATGTCGATGGAATGACGGATGCAGATATGGTGGAAGACTTCGTGATCCGTCCTCTCCTTAAAAATAAATGTGAAAAAACAGGGCAGGATTTTCTCTCTTATGTAGAAAATCATGTGATGGAAACAGTGGACTGGAAAGAGGATGAAAGTTTTGAAGATATTTTAACAGATATTTTATCAGGAAATACCCTGCTTTTGCTGGAAAGCTGTCCGAAAGCAATTATTTTATCTACAAAGAAATACCCATCAAGAGGGGTAGGGGAAACCCAGCAGGAAATGGTTATCCGCGGTCCGAAAGACAGTTTTACAGAAAATATGCGAATGAATACGGCATTGATTCGCCGCCGAATCCGTGATTCTCGCCTGAAAATGGAGCATACGATGGTTGGGGAGCGCTCCAAAACAGATTTGGCAATTGTATACATGGATGATCTTGTTCAGCCGGAACTTCTTGAAAAGGTAAGACAAAAAGTAAATGCACTCAGCTTTGATGGTATTTTAGATGGAGGAATGGTAGAGCAGCTTTTAGAAGAGAATGTATGGACACCATTTCCACAATTTCAACATACAGAACGGCCGGATAAGGCGGCAAGTGGATTACTGGAGGGGAGAATCGTTCTTGTTG
>ULZN01035586.1_pt1 | contig 12062 bp, 7 predicted proteins | sample 1963091 | NCBI WGS metagenome assembly ULZN01 (sample SAMEA4835889, study PRJEB28245) | human gut metagenome | biome: gut microbiome; material: fecal sample | place: Denmark | collected 2008 | reverse complement strand
TCTAAAGATTTAATGAAAAAATACAACATTCCAACAGCAGAATATGAGAACTTTGATTCTGACGAAGCAGCACTTGCTTACCTTGAAACTGCAAAGTTCCCAATTGTATTAAAAGCAGACGGTCTGGCACTTGGAAAGGGTGTATTAATCTGTAATACATTAGAAGAGGCTAAAGATGGTGTAAAGACCATCATGGAAGATAAGAAGTTCGGCGATGCCGGAAACCGTATGGTTATCGAAGAATTCATGACAGGACGCGAAGTTTCAGTCCTCGCTTTCTGCGATGGAAAGACCATCAAGTGCATGACAAGCGCACAGGATCACAAACGCGCCAAAGACGGTGATCAGGGCTTAAACACGGGTGGAATGGGAACATTTTCTCCAAGTCCCTTCTACACAAAAGAAGTAGAAGAATTCTGTGAGAAATACATTTACCAGCCAACGATGGATGCGATGGCTGCAGAAGGAAGACCATTTGTCGGTATCCTCTTTACAGGTCTGATGCTCACAGAAGACGGTCCGAAAGTACTCGAATACAATGCTCGTTTCGGTGATCCAGAAGCACAGGTTGTTCTTCCTCGTATGACAAATGACATCATCGATGTTATGGAAGCCTGCATTGATGGCCGCTTAGATGAAATCGACCTTCAGTTTGAAGATAACGCAGCTGTTTGTGTTGTTCTTGCTTCTGATGGATATCCAGTATCCTACAAAAAAGGATATGTTATTAACGGACTTGATGAATTCAAGAAACATGACGGATATTACTGCTTCCACGCAGGAACAAAACGTACAGATGAAGGCATCGTTACAAACGGCGGACGAGTACTCGGTGTAACAGCCAAAGGTTCTGATTTAAAAGAAGCAAGAAAGAATGCTTACGCAGCAACTGAGTGGGTAACTTTCGAGAATAAATATATGCGTCATGATATTGGAAAAGCGATTGACGATGTAGAAGCATAAAAATATGCGTAGTAACAGAGACTGCAGGGCGAAAGCTGGCAGTCTCTGTCGTTGTTGGGGGAAAGTATGAACTTTAAACAGGGAATCAGAGACGGAATCCCCATCGGACTCGGCTATGCCGCCGTTTCCTTCGCATTCGGGATTCTCGCAGTAGACAAAGACTTAACTGTCAGTGAGGCAGTATTAATCTCACTTACAAACCTGACCTCTGCCGGTCAGTTTGCAGGACTTACAATTATAGCAGAACTTGGAACATTAGTTGAGATGGCTTTGTCCCAGTTCATCATCAACTTAAGATATATGCTGATGGCAATTTCATTATCGCAGAAAGTCGATGACGACTTCAAAGGAATCTGGCGCTGGATTCTCGGCTTTGCCATCACCGATGAAATCTTTGCCGTAGCCATACAGAATCCGGGCAAAATTAAACGAAACTATTTTATGGGACTTACCATTATTCCAATCATTGGATGGACACTCGGAACATTAGGCGGTGCTTTACTTGGAAACATTTTGCCTGCCATTATCACAAACGCATTAGGCGTTGCACTTTACGGAATGTTTATCGCTGTTGTCGTACCAAAAGCAAGAGATGACAGCCATGTGTTTGTAGCAGTATGCATTGCCGTCGCAATCAGCGTAGCCTTAAAATACATCCCGGTATTTGCAGACCTCTCCGGTGGTTTTGCAATCATTATCTGTACCGTAGTCGCATCCCTCATTGCGGCTGTATTATTCCCAGTGGAGGTGAGCGAAGATGAGTTTTAAAATATTTTTACCATACCTGTTAGTAATGGCAATCGTCACTTATTTAATAAGAGCGATTCCACTTGTACTTGTAAAACATAAAATAAAAAATAAATTCTTTAACTCCTTCCTCTACTACATCCCGTATACGGTATTAGCTGCGATGACAATTCCGGCAATTTTTACTGCGACAGGAAACCTTATCTCTGCTATTGCAGGACTGGCGGTTGCTATTGTGCTTGCTTATCAGAGAAAGAGCCTGATAGTGGTAGCGGTAGGAGCCTGTGCAGCAGTGTTTATTATAGAAGGAATCATAACCTTGATTTAAATCCTGATTTGCCGCAGACAATGTTTTGTGGCATCTGCTATTTATTTTTATAACAATTTTTACGACAGTGATTTTAACTGAAATTACATTTGAGAATATCCAAAAAGTTAGATTTATATTAGAGTGTGTTTGAAAAATCATTCCTGCAATCTGCACGCCCCAATTTGCGGTATATTTTACCTTCATTCAGTTGACGTAGCCCGCTATGCCGCCCTCATTCAGGTAAAATCTTCCACAAATTGTAACGCACATCTTTCAGAAAGCATTTTTTAAACACGCGATAGTAAATGTTTATAAAACGAAAGGATTTATTTATGAAAGACGAAAGAAGAAAGGCAGAGCAGCCTGAAGTTCTGGTCGGTATTGATGTAGGTTCCACGACAACAAAGATTGTGGTTATGCAGACAGGCAATAGTGATTATAAAGTCGTATTTTCTAATTATGAGAGACATCATGCGGATCAGTTAAAGAGTGTACTTGAGATATTGAAAAAGTTCGATGAAAAAATGCCCGGGCAGAAAGTCAGAGTGTGTCTGACTGGTTCCGGGGCAAAGCCGATTGCGGAAAGTGTGGGTGTTCCGTTTGCACAGGAGGTAGCAGCGAATGCGATTGCACTTCAGAAAAAGTATGAGAAAGTCGGAACCGCAATTGAGCTTGGTGGTCAGGATGCAAAGATGATTTTCTTTAAAGAGAGCGAGACTGACCATATGAGAAGTGTTTCCGATATGCGAATGAACGGAAGCTGTGCCGGTGGTACAGGAGCATTTATCGATGAAATTGCATCTGTACTAAAAGTTCCGGTAGAAGAATTTAACGCACTTGCGGTAAAGGGTGAGCATGTGTATGACATTTCCGGTCGTTGCGGCGTATATGCAAAGACGGATATTCAGCCGCTTTTGAATCAGGGAGCAGCGAAGGAAGATCTGGCACTTTCTGCATTTCATGCGATTGCAAAGCAGACAATTGGTGGACTGGCACAGGGACTTGAAATCGAGAGTCCGGTTGCGTTTGAAGGTGGTCCGCTGACTTTTAATCCGGTCTTGGTTCGTGTATTTTCTGAGAGATTACAGTTAGAAAAAGAAGATATTTTAATTCCAGAACATCCCGAATTAATGATTGCGACAGGTGCTGCTTTATCATTAAAGGAAATGTTTGCGGGCAGTAAAAAAGTTGCCGTAGCAGACATATTGAAGAAGTTAGAACAAATTCAGCAGCAAAAAGAAGAAGCCAAGAAAAACGGTACAAATATTTCTTTAGAAAATGAAGAGAAAGCCAGACCATTTTTTGCTTCTGTGGAAGAGAAGGCTGCCTTTGAAAAAGCGCATGAAAAGAAAAAGATTACATGGAAAAAGCCACAAAAAGGAGAAGTTGTGCGGGGTTATCTTGGTATTGATGCCGGAAGTACGACAACGAAGTTTGTTCTCCTTTCTGATAATGAAGAAATCTTAGATTCTTTTTATGCACCAAATGAGGGTGACCCATTAAAGGTAGCAAAGCAGGCACTGATTGATTTAAGAGAGCGTTATAAAGAGGCAGGGGCGGAGCTTGAAATTCTTTCAGCAGGAACAACAGGTTATGGAGAAATGCTCTTTTCCAAAGCATTTGACATAAAGAATCATACGGTAGAAACGGTTGCTCATGCGAGAGCCGCAGAGAAATATATTCAGGATGCATCATTTATTCTGGATATTGGCGGACAGGATATGAAGGCAATCTGGCTGGAAAATGGTGTTATCACCAATATTCTTTTAAATGAAGCCTGTTCTTCCGGCTGTGGTTCTTTCCTTGAGAACTTTGCGTCTTCTTTGCATATCCCAACAAAAGAAATCGCAAAGACTGCATTTTCTTCAAAGAATCCTGCGGTACTTGGAAGCCGTTGTACCGTATTTATGAACAGCGGTATTATCACCGAACAGCGAAATGGAAGAACTTCTGAAGACATTATGGCGGGACTTTGCCGTTCCATCATTGAGAATGTATTTACGAAAGTTATCCGTGTTTCCAATCTGGATTCTCTTGGTAAGAAGATTGTTGTACAGGGTGGAACCTTTGAGAACGATGCGGTTCTTCGTGCGATGGAAGAGTATGTGGGAAGAGATGTAGTAAGAGCGCCTTATCCTGGAATTATGGGTGCGATTGGAATGGCTCTTATTGCAAAGGAAAAATACGAGAAAAGTCCAGAAACAGAAGAAATCTGGGATTTACAGAACTTAGATACTTTTTCTTATACACAGGATGCTAATTCCCCATGTCCATTCTGCGGAAACCACTGTAACAGAACGATTGTGAAGTTTTCTAACGGAAATTCCTGGGTGACAAATAATCGTTGTGAGCGTGGAGAGGTTATCGGTAATCCAAAGGATAAAGAAGTAAACCGGCAGGTAAAAGAAAAACTGCAAAAGGTAAATGCAGTGCCAAACCTTTATAAGATAAGAGAAGAGCTGTTATTTAAAGATTATCCACATAATCTTTCGAATACATATAAAAATGAACATTCTACAGAACATGTCGGGGAAAACATCAAAGAACATGGAAAAGAAAGCACAAAGCAGAGAACAAAAGTCATCGGTTTGCCAAGAGTATTATCCTACTGGGATACCATGCCATTCTGGAAAACCTTTTGGCAGGCATTGGGATATACAGTACGCATTTCAGATAAAAGTACAAGAAAAATGTATGAGGATGGACTTTCTGCAGTAACATCGGACACCGTATGTTTCCCTGCAAAGCTGGTACATGGTCATATAAGAAATCTTGTAAAGCATAAAGTAGACCGAATCTTCATGCCATCCGTAACAACAGTTCCAACGGAAAATACGGAAGAAACCAGCCAGTCTATGTGTGCAGTTGTAAAAGGATATCCAATCGTCATAAGAAACTCAGATAATCCATCTGAAAAATGGGGTGTGCCATATGACGCACCATTGTTTCACTGGTATACGAAAAAAGACCGCCAGAAACAGCTTGTTGCGTATATGAGTGAAACTTTTGGAATTACAAAAGAAGAAACTTTAGCAGCCATAAAAGCAGGAGATGCGGCACAAAAGAGTTTTGATACAGAACTGAAAAAGGCAGGAGCAAAAGTCCTTGAAGATGTACAAAAAGCAGGAAAGTTTGCCGTAGTACTGGCCTCCCGTCCATATCAGAACGATGCATTGGTAAATCATGACCTTCCGCTAATGTTTACAAAGGCGGGAATCCCAGTACTTACCGCGGATTCTTTACCAGAAGTGAATCGCACAGACCTTCACCGAAGTCGTATTGATGTGGTAAATAATTATCATGCGAGAATGTTATCTTCTGCGATTTTAGCAGCGCAGAGTGAGAATCTTGAATATGTGCAGGTTGTAAGTTTCGGCTGCGGTCATGATGCGTATTTATCCGATGAGATTGTCCGTATGATGAAAGAAATTTCTGGTAAAACACCGCTCATTTTAAAGGTGGATGAAAGTGATATTCAAGGACCTTTGGGAATCCGTGTCCGCTCTTTCTTAGAAACGGTAGAAATGGGCCGAGAGAAAAAGTTAGTCCATGAAGTAAAACCATTAGCAGAGCCATATCCAGTGAAATTTACAAAAGAAAGCCGTAAAGAAAGAGTTGTACTTGTGCCAAATACTTCTCACGCGTTCTGCCGTGTCATGTCTGCGGCACTTTCCACACAGGGAATCAAGGCCATTCCATTAGATATTGGACGAGAAGAAGCTATCCGTCTTGGAAAACAGTATGTACATAATGACATTTGTTTCCCGGCACAGATTGTTATCGGCGAAGCTTTAGCGGCACTTAGAAGTGGCAAATATGATGGACAGAAAGTTGCCATCGGTATGGGAAAATATGTGGGAGACTGCCGTCTGACACACTATGGCGCTTTATTAAGAAAAGCCTTAGATGATGCTGGATATGCCGATGTTCCAATACTGACCAACGATGATGCCGATTCCCATGATATGCATCCTGGCTTTAAAATGAACATTTTATCCGCAGCAAGAATTGCATTTGCCCTGCCAATGATCGATGTATTAGAGGAACTTCTTCGAAAAATCCGTCCATATGAACTGACAAAAGGAGATGCAGATGTCGCATTTGAAAAAGCCTTAGATGAAGTAATCGAAGGCCTTGAAAAACACGGAATTGCAGGAGCAAGAAGGGGCTTTAAAAAGGCAATCACAATCATGAAAAAAGTTCGATATGACCGCACCTACTTAAAACAGCAGGTATTAATTGTCGGAGAGTACCTCCTAAACTTCCATCCGGGAGCAAATCACGATATCGAAGCATACTTAGAAGAAAATGGATTTGAAATTATTGAGGCAAGAATGACAGATGTTATTCGCAAAACTTACTTCTATCAGGATGCCCAGATAAAAGAATATCACTTAAATAAACCGATTGACCAGAAGGTATGGTACCGTACCGCAGATACCATCTTTGACTTTGCCCATAAATTGACAGACTCCATTGCCAAAGAACATCCGCTCTACGAACCAGCCTGCCGAATGGATGAACTTGTAAAAGACAGCGACCCAATCATTCACCATACCTTCGATGCTGGAGAAGGTGTATTAATTCCAGGAGAAATCCTGCATCATGCCAAACATGGCTGCAAATTCTTCCTCATCCTCCAGCCATTTGGATGCCTTCCAAACCATGTAGTAGGACGAGGAATTACCAAAAAATTAAAAGAAATCTACCCAGATGTACAGATACTTCCACTCGACTATGATCCGGACGTAAGCTTTGCAAATATTGAGAACCGTCTGCAGATGCTTGTCATGAATGCGAAGCAGGCAAAAAGGAGAGTGAGTGTTGTCCAGAAGAAAGAAAATAAAAAGGAAACAGTGAAAAAAGGCAAGATACACAAACAGGAAAGCTATTGCTAATAGAATTACTATTTAATTCATTAAGCGAACTACAGACGAAGCCAGCGAACTTCATAAGCCATATTTGTGCTTTTAGTCGCGGCGCGTTGAATGTTCGCTCCACGCACTCGCATCCAATGCGCCGCGACTAAAGTCACAAATATGCTCTATTTAGCTTTAGGAGTTCGTCTGCCTTGCAGACTCACAAATCAGTAAGGATCTATTCACTTAATCTGTCTTCGCGGATTTTGTTAAGTCTCTTCATTACATCATTTTCTCCAGTTCCAAAATATTTATGTAATGTCTTATATTCCTGATACAGCTTATCATAAACCGCTACATTATCTGGGTTTGGTTTATAAACCTCATCGCGAACCTTTCCAAGTTTTTCTGCGGCTTCATTTGCATTTTTAAATCCAGTAATGCGTTCTGGAGCAGCAGCGATACCAAGGATGGCAGCACCGAGTGCACTTGCCTGATCTGTTCCGGAAATACGGATGTCTTTGTTGCAGACATCAGAGTAGATCTGAACGAGCATCTTGTTCTTTGCAGGAATTCCACCACTTAATACGAGTGCGTTTACAGGAACACCAGCATCTTCAAACTGTTCGATAATCATGCGGGTACCGTAAGCAGTTGCTTCGATTAAGGAAAGGTAGATTTCTTCTGGTTTTGTAAGAAGGTTCATACCCATAATGAGACCGTTTAAGTTAAAGTCCATTAATGGAGAACGAACACCGTTGAACCAGTCGAGCGCTAATAAACCACTCTGTCCAGCTTTGTAACCAGCTAATTTCTCTGTGAGAAGCTGATGGATGGAGATGCCGCGGGAGCGTGCTTCTTGTTCATAGCTTTCTGGCACGCAGTTATCAGTAAACCATGCAAAATGATCACCTACACAGCACTGTCCAGCTTCGTATCCAAAGTATCCAGGCATAATACCGTCTTTTACAAGTCCGCCAACACCGGCGATACCTGCTTCTGTTTCAGAAAGCATCATATGGCAGGAAGAAGTTCCAACGATAATCATCATGGTACCAGGTGTTCCGATTCCACAGCCAGGAAGAGAAGAGTGTGCATCAATGATACCTGTTCCAACAGGGGTGCCGGCTAAAAGACCGAGTTCTCTTGCCATAGAATCTGTTAAATATCCAGCAGTTTCACCGATAGACTTAATTGGAGCATCGAGTTTTTCTTCTACGATATTTTCCATAGCAGGATCGAGTGCTTTAAAGAAATCTTTTGTTGGATATCCGCTGTCATGACGATAAAATGCTTTGTAACCAGCGCCGCAGGCACTTCTTGTTTCTTCTCCAGTCATCTGCCAGATAATCCAGTCAAGAGCTTCCATAAAACGGTCTGCTTCTTTATAAACATCTGGTGCGTGATGTAAAGTTTCTAAAATCTTAGGGATCATCCATTCGCTGGATACCTTTCCACCGTAAAGAGGAAGCCATTTTTCTTCACGTTCTTTTGCGATACGGTCAATCTGAAGAGCCTCTTCTTCTGCTCCGTGATGTTTCCACAGTTTTACATAAGAATGAGGGTTATGTGTGAACTTTTCAAGGTGACAAAGTGGTGTGCGATCTGCTTTTACTGGAATAACAGTAGAGGAAGTAAAGTCAACGCCGATACCGATTACTTCTTCTGGAAGTACCTTTTTTTCAGCAAGGACGTTACGGATTGTGATAATTAATCCCTCTACATAGTCCTGTGGCTCCTGTAAAGCCCAGCCAGAAGGAAGTCTTTCTCCTGTAGGAAGATGTTCCTCCATAACCCCGTGTGGATATTCGTAAACACTAGTAGCGGCCTCCTCGCCAGTTTCAATGTTTACAAGCAGTGCTCTTACAGAAAGTGTTCCATAATCTACCCCAATTGCATATTTACTCATTTTGTACATTCTCCCTTCATGTTATTTTTTGTATTTATATAAATAATATCAGAGCGCGAAAATATTTACAAGACATGGTTTTTGATTCCTTAGTTTCGTCTCTTAATAAACTTAACAGTTAGCCTTCTCCCCAAAATAAGCCGCAATCATTTTTGCATACTCATCCAGCAATCCTGTGTCCCAGAGAACCTGCAATAAGGTGAAACGGTCGCGTACTTCTTTTGCAAGGATAACCGCATCTTCTACGAGTTCTGAAGATACGCCAATCTGTGCCGGATTAATTGGTGCACCAAGACTTGCGAGCAGTTTTTCCATTTCAGCTGAGGAAGGCAGGCTTTCTTTTATAGTGCGTAAGATTTCCGGCCATTTTTTTTCAAGGATAGCAAGTCGTTTATTTCGTTTATCCAGATTATTTTTTTGTGCTTTTTCTTCTAAAGCGATAATGCCGGGAGCGGCATCCTGATAGCAGTCTTTTACCTTTTTCTCCCATGCGGCATAATCAAAGGAGCGTTCTTTTAAAGAGGCAAAATCAAACTGTTCATTTTCCAAGGTTTCATACATTTTTGTGACAGCAATCATACCGATACCAACTTTGATACCGTGTAAAATTGGTTTTTTGCCTTCTGCCTGGAACTTCATTTCCCAGTAATGAGAAAGATGATGTTCGCTTCCGGAAGCCGGACGGGAATTGCCGACAAAACTCATAGCGATACCGCTTAATACGAGAGCTTCTGTAACTGCCTTTACAGCATCAGGATTGCGGTCTTTAATTCGTGTACTTTCTTCCACAACGATTTCTACAGCCTCTTTTACCATATCTGCAATATGGCTGCAATAATATTCTCCTGTGATAATGTGTGCCATTTTCCAGTCTAAAAGGCAGGTGTATTTTCCAAGAATATCTCCAAGACCTGCCGTAATCATTTCCATCGGTGCGGCGGCGAGAATATCCGTATCTCCAATGACTGCCAGAGGAACATGAGCCTGGTAAGTAGTTTTTACATAATTTGTGATGAGGGCAGCTCCAATTGATACAAAACCGTCCATAGAAGGAGCGGTAGCGAATACCATGTAGTCAAGCCCAAGCTGGAAACTGGAGAATTTGCAAAGGTCATTTAACGTTCCGGAGCCAACAGCAACAATAACGTCACAATCTCTGGAAAATGCCATCATTAAAGAACCGAGAGTTTTTTCGTCAGGAATCAGTTCTTTCTCATTAAAAATGTATTTTTTATAGGAAATATCAGCCACATCTAACTTTTCAGCTGCCAATGCTCCGGCAGCCGCCCATGTATTTACATCAGCAACGAGGAAAGGTTTCTTATATCCAAGCGCTTCAATGTGTTTTGGAAGACGGCTTACGGCATCTTTATCGATATCTACAATTTTAAGATTTGTCTTATGTTCTTTTCCGCATGTGCAATCCATGCTGTGACCTAAGTAGTCGTTTAAATTGATTTTTTTTGCCATGATAAATAACCTCCATATGTATTGTTTTGTTTGTTCTTTTACCTGTCTATTATGTAATGGGGTGATTAAAATGACGGGTAAATACTGTGTTGTTGTTTTGATATTTCTCAGTATACTCACAAAAAATCATCCGTCAATATGGGCGGAAACCGTTGATTACTAATCAAAATCATAGTACAATTAATCAAGAAAATGATTAGTAAAAATGCATGGAAAAACAGGAGAAAACCAGTTGGTTTGATTACTAATCAAAAGGAAAATGGGAGAGCGGTGTGATTCTGATTAATTTTTAAAAAATGATTAGCGATATGCGGTACAAAGAGAAATAAAGATAGAAATACAGTTTTGATTTATCCTTTTTCAGAGGTGTCCTGCAGGTGGAGAGTATGTCATGAAGATATGGAAAATGTTTTTGTTTAAAGTAAAATAAATTTACAGAGAATATAATGTAGAGGAAGTATAGAATGAACAGAAAAAAACGAACTACAACAAGAGACATCGCAAAAGCATGTTTTGTATCCCAGTCGGCAGTTTCGATGATATTAAGCGGCAGAAAAGATATCCATTTTGCTCCAGAAACAATTGAGCGAGTAAAGCGTACTGCCAAAGAAATGGGATACGAGTACAAGGCAAGAGCGAAACGAAAAAAGACAGGAACGAATGATACAATTATGATTATGTGTCCGTCCCTTGCAACACAGTATTACACAACATTAATTCAATTTATCACACAGGAAGCACAGGAACATGGATTGTGTACTCTTACTGCATACACAAACCGCTCCAAAGAACGGGAAGAATATTATCTGAATATGGCGGCAGACACGGGATTTTATGGTGTGATCTATACCTATGCCCCAAGAGCAGTAACTTCCCTGAATCATTTGCATGAAAAGGTTCCGTTAGTTCTCATTAACGACCATAATCCAGACTTAAAGATAGAATTATTAGAATTAGACAGTAAAAAGTCCGGCCGGCTTATCGCTGCACATCTTTTAGAATTAGGACATCGGGATATTGGTTATATGACTACCCCTTTATCCTCTATAGAAGTGCCAAGACGCAGACGTTTAGAAGGAATGCAGGAAGAATACGAAAGACAGGGCTTTGACCCGGCTATGATTCATGTCATTTCAGGAAAAAGAGAAGACCAGGAAACTATCACAGGAAATAAGCATTATGACACCGGATATGGACTTACAAGAAAATATTTCAAAAAACGAGAAGAACTTTTATACAAAAAGAAAGAAGATAGTGAAGCAGCACAAATTTTGAAAGAAAAAAGAAAGTGGAGAAGATTGAAAAAATAAAGCAAGAAGATATTTCATCAAAACACGCTATAGAAAATAAAGAAGACGTTAAAGAGACCGGTCTGGAAAATATTACTGCCTTTGTCGGAACCAATGACTTTGTGGCAATCGGAATTATGGATGCAATTACAAGCCTCGGCTACCGAATCCCGGAAGATTTCTCCGTCTGCGGATTTGATAATACCCTTGTAGCCTCTTTTTCAGGAATCTCCCTCACCACGATCGACCACTGTATCGGGGAAAAAGGAGCTTACGCCGTATCAATGCTTATGAATCAGAAAAACCGCATGGAACAAAAAGATGGTAAAAGAGAAAAGAAACGTCCGATAATGCGGTTGGAATATGAACCCCAGTTAATAGTGAGACATTCCACGGGGAGAAGATGATTTAATTCCCGGATTTCTGTGCTGTGGCAAAGTTTATGACAATACCACGCCCAGATTCAGACATTATGTCCTATGGATGATGTCTTTTTTTGAAGTGTTTTCAGCATA
>ULZN01006490.1_pt1 | contig 12418 bp, 17 predicted proteins | sample 1963091 | NCBI WGS metagenome assembly ULZN01 (sample SAMEA4835889, study PRJEB28245) | human gut metagenome | biome: gut microbiome; material: fecal sample | place: Denmark | collected 2008 | reverse complement strand
TGGCCGTGGCCGTGGCGCTGTTCCTGTCCTGCGGCGAAGGAGTACGCCTTTCTGGAGAAGGAGCCGCTGGAGGTGCCGCCGGAGCGGAGTTGGGTCATCTGGACGGTGGCCGGTGTGTTGTTCGGTGCCGTGATAACGGTGATGCGGCGGCTGAACCGAAAAAAATACCCCCCAAGGGGCTTTAGCCAAAAGGCCCGGAGGTCTGTGACCTCCGGGCCTTCGTTTGTTTTCCGACAGTTCCTCTTTACTTCTTGAAGCTGTCCTTCAGAGAAACGCTGCGGTTGAACACCAGATGCTCCGCCGTGCAGTCCCGGTTATCCATGCAGAAATAGCCGGTCCGCATGAACTGGAAGGTGGGTGCGTTGACGCCGGTACGGTTCTCCCGGTGGTCGAACTCCTCTGCCACAGCGGCCATGCTGCGTTCCACCTTGCAGCCCCGCAGCACCATCAGGGAGTCAGGATTCAGGCAGTCCAGGAAATTCTTGTCCGGGCCGTCGGGCTGGGGATCGGAGAACAGGTTGTCGTACAGCCGCACCTCGGCATCCAGGCAGTTGTCGGCATCCACCCAGTGGAGGGTAGCGCCCTTGACCTTGCGTCCGTCGGCGGGGTCGCCGCCCCGGCTGTTGGGGTCGTACTCGCACAGCACCTCCGTCACATGGCCGTTCTCGTCCTTGACACAGCCGGTGCAGCGGATGAGGTAGGCACCCTTCAAACGGCACTCCGGGCCGTCGGGGTACAGGCGCTTATACTTGGGAATAGGCATCTCCAGAAAATCCTCCGTCTCGATCCACAGGTGGCGGCCGAAGGTAATCTCATGGGTACCCTGCGTGGGATCGGTGGGGTTATTCTCCACGGTGAAGGTCTCGCTCTGTCCTTCCGGATAGTTGGTGACCGTGAGCTTCACCGGGTGCAGCACCGCCATGGTGCGCTGGGCCGTGGCGTTGAGATCCTCCCGCAGGCAATGCTCCAGAAAGCCGTACTCCACGGTGTTGGGGGACTTAGCCACGCCGATGCGCTCGCAGAAATTGCGGATGGAGCGGGCGGTGTAGCCCCGGCGGCGCAGGCCGCACAGGGTGGGCATCCGGGGGTCATCCCAGCCGGAGACCAGCTTCTCCTCCACCAGCTGACGCAGCTTGCGCTTGGACATCACCGTTTGGTCAATGCCCAGACGGGCAAACTCGATCTGCCGGGGCTTGTAATAGGGGATGGAGACATTGCTGACCACCCAGTCATACAGCGGTCGGTGGGACTCGAACTCCAGTGAGCACAGGCTGTGGGTAATGCCCTCCAGAGCATCCTGAATGGGGTGGGCAAAGTCGTACATGGGGTAGATGCACCACTTGGTACCCTGCCGGTGGTGATTGATGAAGCGGATGCGGTAGATGATGGGGTCACGGAGATTCAGATTGCCGCTGGCCAGATCGATCTTGGCCCGGAGGGTCATCTTTCCCTCCTCCACCTCACCGTTCTTCATCTTTTCGAACAGCCGCAGATTTTCCTCGATGGGCCGATCCCGATAGGGGGAGGTAGCGGGGATGCCGATGTCGCCCCGGTTGGCCTTGAACTCCTCTGGCGTCAGCTCGCAGACGTAGGCCAGCCCCTTCTTGATGAGCTCCACGGCATACTCGTAGTCCTTCTCGAAGTAGTCGGAGCCGTAGAAAAAGCGGTCGCCCCAGTCAAAGCCCAGCCAATGGATATCCTGCTGGATGGCGTCCACATACTCGGTGTCCTCCTTAGCGGGGTTGGTGTCATCCATGCGGAGGTTGCAGAGACCGCCGAACTTCTCGGCGGTGCCGAAGTCGATGCACAGGGCCTTGCAGTGTCCGATGTGCAGATAGCCGTTGGGCTCCGGCGGAAACCGGGTGTGGACGGTCTGTCCCTGGAACTGACCACCCTCTGCGATGTCCTGGTCGATTAGGTTCAAAATAAAGTTTCTGCTCTCCTCCGTCTCAGGGGCGGCGGTGTTTCGTTCCTCGGTCATTGTCTCACACTCCTTGTCACATTACAAAAATACGGCGGGATGACCCGCTAAAACAATGTAATATTATACCCACCGCCGTCGGAAAAAGCAAGCCCTTTTCCCGATTATCGGATGGATGTTGATTTACAATTATATTGCAAATAGGCAGCGGCTGCGCTACGTGTTGCAAATTAACGAAAGAAGGTATTAGCGTATTACCTCCGTAGTGAATTGGGGGTCAATCCTTTTGCTTATGGAGCGGTAAAGGACGAGCCATTTGTATTTTGATAAAACGCAGTAGGAGCGGGAGGTTTGCACTTCCCGCTCCGTTTTCGTTGTCTGACAGGATAAATACCGCCGCCACCCACGCGCCCCGTGGTAAGCCGTCAGCGGCCTTTAGCGGCCATTTTGATTTTTGCGCCGCCCGCTTTCATTTGCGCCAGCGGGGAAAAGTTGTCGTAGTTCTTCGTCAAATCCGCGTCGTAAATGGCGCAATAATGTTTCGTCATGGCAAGGGTGGAATGTCCCAATAGCTTTTGGAGCGTGAACGCATCCCCGCCGCAGTCAATCAGATATTTTCGCGCGAATGTGTGGCGGAACAGGTGAATAGAAGTTTTTTGCACCCCTCGCCGCGTGTTGTACCTTGCGATAGATTGCCGCAAGCCGTTCTCCGTGAGCTGTGTACCCGTTTCCGTGCAAAAGAGATAATCCGTAGGCTCCCCGCCACGGTAACGCCCATACCCCCGCAGAATGGCAATCATGGGGCTGCAAAGGGGAATGACCTGCGCTTTCCTGTTCTTTGTGTGGCGGTAGAACACCACGCCCCCATCCAAATCCACATCCCGAATCTGAATCGCCCGAACCGTGGCGGCACGACAGCCGCAGTTGAGCAGAAAGTTGATAATCACCCAATCCCGATATTCGGCAAAGGTTGCTTTCCGAATGTCGGGCTTTTTTAGCAGCACCGAAAGTTCGGCATCCGAATAGGTTTCTTTCACGGTTTCCTCGGCCTTGTAGAGCGGGATATTAAGGCTGGTAATCCCTTGCTCGTTGCACCAAGAGAAAAAGGATTTGAGGGTGCGCGTGTAGCTGTTGATGCTGTTGGAGGAAAGCCCCGCCTCCCGCATGGAAACAATCATAGCATCCAAGTCCGCCTTTTGGAGCATGGCAATGTCCGTCTTTACATCCAAGTGCCGCGCCACGGCTCGGAACTGCTGTTCATAGCTTTGCAAAGTCTTGTCCGCAAGCCCCTTTGCTTTGCGGGAAGTTAGGAAGTCGGCAAAGGTTTCCTCCGTGGTGGCGGCGCAATTCATCCTGATTTTCTTTATTTACCTGACCTCTTGATTTTCAAAATTTCCATCAAAAATCAAGCGCACAGGTACCTTTTGCAAATACTGCGATTTATCCACTTTTGGAAAATAAAAAACCTTGAAATCAAGCGATTTCAAGGTTTTTCTTGCTTCTTCCGAGCTTTTGGTGGAGATAAGCGGGATCGAACCGCTGACCTCTTGAATGCCATCGGTTTCGAGGTTCTGGACTCGATGAGATTTGTTAGAAAACTTAGACAAAACAGCACTTTTTAGACACATTTTAGGTTCGTTCGTTTCAACTGGTACAATGCGTTTTGCCCTGATTCCGGTACAACTCCGGTATGAAAAGTTCGGAGCAAAAATGAAAAGTTCCGAGCCCCTCCAAAAATCAGTTGAAAGGAAGACAAATTATGAGCTACATTTCAGCAAAAGAAGCTGCCCAGAAGTGGGGCATTTCCGAAAGAATGGTGTATAAGTATTGCACTCAAAATCGAATTCCGGAGGCCTATCAAGACTACGGTATTTGGTTTATCCCCGAAGATGCAGCTAAACCTTCTCGGATCAAAAAAGACACAGTGAATACTCCTCAGATCCCCCCACTTCTCAAAAATTTGATCAAGCAACGAGACGGCAGACAGTATCGTGGTCTTTACGACTATGTCCAGATCAACATGGTCTACAGTAACGGTCGAATGGCCAGCAACAGGCTGACGCGCAACCAAATCGAGCTGCTGTACAAAACCGACCGCATCGTCACCGGCAGCGAAGCAATCAAGATCAATGATATCATCGAAGCAAGAAACCACTTCCTTGCTGTCGATATGGTTTTGAGCAATGCAATGAAGCCACTGAACCAGACACTCATTCATCAGATCCAGATGCAGCTGGTCAGCGACAACTGCCGCCACAAGCGTCATGCCCCTATTCCTTATGGATACCGCAAGACAACCACCGCACCTAAGTTCGGCAAAACTACGCCGCCTTCAGAGATCGGGGCAGCCATGACCGCCCTGATCAAAGAATACGAATCTCAGAAATATATCGGCTTTCACGAGATTCTTGATCTCCATGTCCGATTTGAGCGCATCCGCCCCTTTGAAGATTGCAACGGTCGCATCGGACGATTGCTCATGCTCAAAGAATTCCTCCGTCAAGAAGTCACGCCCTTTGTCATCGACGACAAGCGCCGCACCGGATATCTAGAAGGCATCCGCCAGTGGGACGAGGACCGCAGTATCCTGATGGATTGATAGGATGGGATGGAGGTTCTATGAAAAATCTTTGTAAGTTTACAGTGAAAAGCCCAGCGGCTTCCTACATACCACTGCCACGGTTTCTGCTGCTGGACGAAGAACTGCAGGGCATCAGCAATGACGCAAAAGTCCTCTACGCTCTCCTGCTGGACAGGGCAAGTATCTCCCGACAGAACGGCTATATCGATCCTGATGGCACGATCCGCCTGTACTTCACAGTGGAGCAGGTACAAAAGAAACTGCATCGCAGCCGTCAGTGCGCCACACGGATCTTCCGCGAGCTGGAATATAGCGGCCTGATCATCCATAAGAAGCAGGGTCTCGGCAAACCGGCAGTCATCACCTGAACCATCCAGCAGATGCCCGCTTGATCATGAAGGAGGATGATGCGGATGTGGGATGAGATCAGGAAGATGAAACCCATCGAGCGAAGACCGGACGGAGAACTGTTCCGCCTCACACCCAAGCAAGCTCGCCGTGTTTGGCGGCTGGTCAAGCTATGCTGCAACAATGTAGATGGCGACTGCCTTCTGCTGGATGACGGCGAAGGCTGCACTTGTCCGCAGTCCATTGCCTACACGCTCATCTGCAAATACTTTCGCCGCGCAGTTCTTCCGGCAGAGCCGGAGCTGGAAGAAGACATCTTCAATCCGAAAGATATGCGCCGGTGCAAAATCTGCGGAGCTCGTTACATCGCCGGTTCAGGACGCTCCAAATACTGCCCTGACTGTGCTGCCGAAGTACACCGGAAACAGAAGGCAGCCTACGCCCGAAAAAAGAGGTCGAGCGTAGACAAATAACCCCTCAAAAAGCCAGTCATTTCAAGGGTTTCCGGAGGCCACGTCAATGGTGGCTGAATGTTTTCCCATGACACCTACAAAATCCGTTTTAATCTGTCTACATTTTTACCCATGAAAGGAGTTTATATATGACCGAAACTATGACCTACACTTCCCTTGATCAGTTGCCCATCACCCTCAGAGCGGACGAGCTAGCAGCAGTTCTCGGCATTTCGCGCGCCAGTGCTTACACCCTGATGCGAAGCAAAGGCTTCCCAACCATCTTCATCGGCAAGCGAATGGTGGTCTACCGAGACAAGTTCATTCAGTGGATGGACGAGCAGGTATCCGCCTGAACAAAAATGAGCCGACGCCATATCGGCATCGGCTCAAAGGAGTTATTTCATACACTTCGGCTCATAAAGCTTACCTAACTGTTGGACAACAATTAAGGCTTTGAGCAAATCAGCATCATATTCGTCATCATGAGGCTCGTCAAAAGGATGAAAGAAAGCAAAGTCCTTAGCAAACTGTTTGCCCAGCTCCATAGCCGCGACAATCTTTTCGTTTTGTTCCGGTTTTAAGAGGGTATTGATTTCTCCAGCCCAAGCGTCACCGGGCGTGTAGCTGACAACCAACCGCTTCTTAAACAGTCCGACATGCTGTTTTTCGGAAAACTCCGTTTCAACAGCTTTCGCAAACAGATATCCAAATAGATTTCTGAGATTTGTTTTTTCATCACCGGTCGGCATAGTTGCGAGCATACCCCCAAAGACCGCGCACTTGGTCTTCAGTCTCTACAAGGAAATCCAACCCAAGGTGTTCCATAAAGTTAGCCATACTCGTTCCCTCCTATGATGCTTATTTAGGATTACACCTATAGCATACAGAAACATTAGTCCCATAAAACGGACTCAAACATCTCTTTATATGTCCATTCTATATCAAGCAACAACAATCGACAACAAAAAACCGCCGATCACGGAAAAAATTCTCCGTGGTCGGCGGAACCGGGTATTTCAAATTCTGGCGGCGTGATCTATAATAGAATTGCAAAACGCCTGTGCCAGAGAAAGGAGTAAACATGGCAAGGAAAAGGGCGCACGGCGAAGGAAGTCTTCGCCAACGTCCCAACGGCATTTGGGAGCTGACACTGATGGTAGGCTTCCAAAGTGACGGAAGACGCAAATACAAAAGTTTTTACGCAAAGACTCAGAAAGAAGTCAAAGAAAAAGCCAAGGCGTACCAGAGCGCCAAGGCAGAAGGCTTGGATGTTGACACGGTCTATTATTTCGCAGATTGGGCCGATATGTGGTTCGAGAATCACAAGGACAACATCATGCCGACCACACAGGAAAGTTACCAATACACGCTGCGCATCCTCAAGGCAAACTTTCCCCGCAAGAAGCTCAAGGATATCAAGCCTATCGATGTGGAGACCATGCTCAAGAACCTTCGTCGGGAAGGGCGCTCCATTTCCTGCCTGACTCAGTGCAGGGGCATGATGTATCAGATCATGAACAAGGCCGAGGCCAATGACCTCATCCGCAAAAATCCGGTACGTTTCGCAGAAAAGATGCGCTACCGCGAACCGGTGAAGCGGAAGGATGCCTTTACTGCGGAGGAAGTCTCTATCCTCATGGAACGGCTGCCAGAAGACCGCATCGGCCTCAGCATCCGATTGATGCTTGGAACGGGAATGCGTTCTCAGGAGCTGCTTGCCTTGGAACCACGACACATCGAACCGGATGGTTCGGTCATCCATATCGAACAGGCCATCAACATGCAGAAAGGAACAGCCACCATCGGTGTTCCCAAGTCCCGCGACAGTTACCGGAACATCCCTGTTCCCAAAAGTCTGCGGTACTGCGCGGTGGCGCTGCGAGAGACGGGCAGGAAGTACATCTGGGAAGCCCGCAAGGTAGATCAGCCCTGCAATCCCACCTACTTCCGGGATCAGTTCCGTAAGGCACTGGAGGCCATCCCTGAGGTGCGGCTGCTTACACCGCACAGCTGCAGACATACCTATGTCAGTCAGATGCAGGCGCTGGGTGTTGATCTCTCTACTATCCAGAGCATCGTGGGACATGCCGATGTGAGCATGACGCAGCACTACTTACACGTTCAGGAAAGCATTCGGATGGATGCCGTTGACCGATTCAGCAAAGCCTTTCCAACAGGCCACAGTGACCCAGACGGTCCCGACGAGCCTTCCTGCAAGGTGCTTAAGTTTCCCAATGTTGGATAACATGATAATGCGTCCATTATGTGACAGGGGCATTCTGGTACTAATTCTGGTACTAAAAGTTCCGCGGGGTGCAAGTGTTCCGCGGCCTTTGGAAAAGATCACACAGAATGGACAAAACCGGCAGATTTCAGACAAAAAAAGACCTGAAATCTCACGATTTCAGGTCTTTTTGGTGGAGATAAGCGGGATCGAACCGCTGACCTCTTGAATGCCATTGATGGCCGCTCTCGCGTCCATCAGGGGCAAGCGCTCCAAAAGGAAAACCATTGAAATACAGGCACTTTCGCGTATTCGCTGTTTTCGCGCACTTTACTTTTCTGCTTCATGCGCGCTTGATTTTTGAAATAGATTGCGTTCTGCGGGGCTGTGTTACAGCCCCATTTCTTTTACCCTGCGGTAGAATGTGTTGGGCTTCAAGCCTAACTCTTTCATGGCTGCGGTGGCGGTGATTTCACCCGCCCGCCACTTCTTGCAAAGGGCTTTCATTTGCGCCTCGTTGTAGTCAATGGGTTTGCGGCCTTTGTATTTACCCTCGCTCTTGGCAATCTCGATGCCCTCCCGCTGACGCTCCAAAATGTTCTCCCGCTCCAATTCCGCCAGCGCGCCGAACACGGTGAGCATAAAACGGCCTTGGGGGGTGGTGGTGTCGATGTTCTCTTTCAGACTGACAAACTCCACGCCCTTTTCCGTCAGTTCGGAGACGATGGAAAGCAAGTCCCGCGTGTTTCGCGCAATGCGGGAAATGCTCTCTACCACAACGGTGTCACCCGCTCGGACAAAGGCCATCATTTCCTTAAACGCGGCGCGGTCTGTGTTCTTTCCGCTTGCCTTGTCCACGAACACCTTTTCGGCGTTCTGTTCCTCTGCCATTTTCAACTGCCGCGCCTCGTTCTGTTCGATTGTGGAGCAGCGCACATAGAAAACCCGCATCGTTTTGTCCCCCTCGTTTCATCTGTCATTATTCTACCACAAATCCAGAAGTATGTTAATAGAGTTTCTATTATATTTGAAATGTTTCAAAATTTATGATATGATATATGTGAAACAGAAAACAGTGGGAATTTCGATTGTCACAGAGCTATACCCTAATGAAATGGATAGGAAAAGGAGCGGGACACGCGCCCCGCTCCCTGTAATTATTTCAGAATCGTGATAGTGCCTTTAATTCGGGTAATCTCAACGGATGAAAATGCATATCCATAAGCTTCAATGATATTGTCCTTTATGGTACCCGTATCTCTTTCATTCAGAGGTTCCATGATAACCCGATACCCATCTTCGGGGAAATAACCGCCGTCACGCCAGCTGTCGTATGTTCCGCTACAGTCATACGATGGCAGCAAATCGTCCGCACTATAAGGGGAACTACCCTCTGTAAATTCTCCGACTGTCAGCTCTTGCGTATTCAAATCGTAGCGGTAGATGCAAGCATAGGGGTCGATGTACTGCACATCGAACACAATTCGCTCATCATCCTCTCCGACATCGACGATATTTTCTGCAATAGCTTCTTTTGGAAGGAACTTATAAATCACCTGCATTCCTGTGATTTCATTATAAGAGTCTTTGCTTTCGTACACGACAGGGCGGAATTCAAAATACTCCTGCCAGTTATCCAGCGTGATTTCAACGGTCTGCTCCGTCAACTCGGCATTACTCGGTTCATCCGTATCCTGCAGTGAATTATCGGTAGTCTGTCCTTGAGATGTACCCGAATTATCTTCTGTCTTGCCATTGCCGCAAGCCGTAAGGCTCAGGCACAGTACCGCCGCCAAAAGCAGCGCAATCCATTTTTTCATAGTTTATTCCTCAACTTTCTGCATTAAATTTTCAACCGCAATACGGATATTTGCGGGAACGCCCTTCATTTGCACATACTTTGACACGGAGGATGGGCTGCGCCCTATTTCCTTCGCTATGGCGGTATAAGTGCCTAATTGCCGATATAACCGCTGTATTTCGATGATTTCCTCCGGCGTAATTCTTGGCGCGCCCATATTACTTGTCCGCCGCTTTCTTGCCGCCGTCTTTCTTGGGCTTATCAGCAGTTTTCAAGCAGTTGTCGCTGTTCGCCATGCACTCTTTCCACACGTCATCTACAAAGGACTTGAAGTTCTTTTTCTTGCTTTCATCGCCGGAAATGTCCATAACCATTTTGTTGTAAGCCTCTAACTTTTCACGATAGTTCCACGGCAGGGTGATGGTTTTCTTGTCAGTATCGAGAATAACGCGCATAATCCATTCCTCCACAATAAAAAATGTGCAAAACACGCGTCTCGCGCCGTTGGCACAACCCATTATATATATAATATATATATTGTCAATGATTTCCCCGAAATTTCTTGAAAAATGCAGAAAATTATAACGTGAACGTGTGAAAACAGCGTATGCCGTGTGATTTCAACGCGATTTTTCTCGGATTTCTCATAATAATCAAGCGAAATACAACGGAAACGGTGCAAAACAGCGCGTTTTCGTGTCCAACTTGCCCACGCAGAACCGCCAAAAGAGAAAACGCGCCGCGACTTCCCGAAATACACCCCGCCGCCCCCTTTTTCACAGGGTTTTCATAAAGCCCCCTTTCTTTGATTCAAATAAAAAATTTTGATATAATATACTTAAAAAGTTAAGAAAATCATACTTTCAGATATAAAACTGAAAGAAATGAGGATAGAAAATGCGAAATACGCAAAAAGACTGGTTGTTCCAATCTCTCATTAGCGGAATGGATAAGTCCATGCAAACAACGCTGAATATGATGTATCATAACAGCATGATGATTGACGAAATGAATCACCGCCGAGAAATGGAACAGATGAAAGAGGAAATTGTGCAGGAAGTTCTTTCCCACATTTCCGCACGGTGGATGTCACAGAAATCTTTGACGCTATCGACGGGCTGAATGAAAAGATAGAAAGCCTCGGTAAATAATACATAATCGGTGGGAGGGGCTTTCCCTCCCTGCCGTTCCAATAGAAAAGGAGAAAACGGAGAATGCCGAACACAGTTCCAAACCAACGGCTTGTGGCGATTCACAGAGAACGCGCCTCGTCTGACTTCCTCGGGATAAAAAACAGTCATTGGCAAGCTGCGGCGCGCGACCTCGGCGCGCACGCGCTCATGCTTTATTTATACTTTGCATCCAACGCCAACGGCTTTATGCTTGCGCTCTCGCCCGCTGCCATTCGGCAAGCGGTGGGTATGCCGTCCTCTACATACCGCGACCAATTTGTGCGGCTGGTGGATAAGGGCTATCTTGTCCAGCGCGGGGACAGCAATACTTATGATTTCTATGAAACACCACAGCGCGCCACGCATACAGAGAAAGACGAAACGGACAGCGGCTATGACTTTACGGCAGACGCTTTTGGAGCGCCGCAAACCGTAAACAATGACACGCCAGAGGATAGAGAAATAAATATAAATAACATAAATAGTATAAATAAATGCGGCGGGGAGAAACAAGTTTCTCCCGCGCCGATAAAAAAGAAATTTGAATTTTAAGGGGATAGTTTATGACAACAGAGAAAATGCTGGATAGCTTGTGGGCTGTCTTTGCACAGATAAGGGCAGACCAAAAGAAAGAGGAATACGACGATATTCTTGTGATGGTGTCGGAAATTGCCTACTTTCTGCAAAACGAATTGGGGTGCGTTTTTCCCGCTTATGGAATACCACAGAGCGGGGAATTTGATTTTTGATATAAGGGGAGCGGGAAGCCTTTGTGCCTCCCGCTCTTTTCCTTTGTTGTATAAATACCGCCGCCACCCGCGCGCCCCGTGGTAAGCCGTCAGCGCCGTTTGTCGCTCATTTTGATTTTTGCGCTGCCCGCTTTCATTTGCGCCAGCGGGGAAAAGTTATCATAATTTTTCGTCAAGTCCGCATCGTAAATCGCGCAATAGTGTTTCGTCATGGCAAGGGTGGAATGCCCCAACAGCTTTTGGAGGGTGAACGCATCCCCGCCACAGTCAATCAGATACTTTCGCGCAAATGTGTGGCGGAACAGGTGGATAGAGGTTTTTTGAACGCCGCGCCGCGCGTTATACCTTGCGATAGATTGCCGCAGGCCATTCTCCGTTAGCTGTGAGCCTGTATCCGTGCAAAAGAGGTAGTCGGTGCTGTCCCCGCTTCTATACCGCTGATACTCCCGCAGAATGGCGATCATGGGGCTGCAAAGGGGAATGACTTGGGTTTTTCTGTTCTTTGTGTGGCGGTAGAACACCACGCCGCCGTCCAAATCCACATCCCGAATCTGAATCGCCCGAACCGTAGCGGCACGACAGCCACAGTTGAGCAGAAAATTGATAATCACCCAATCCCGATATTCGGCAAATGTTGCTTTCCGAATGTCGGGCTTTTTTAGCAGCACCGAAAGTTCGGCGTCCGAATAGGTTTCTTTCACAGTTTCCTCGGCCTTGTAGAGCGGGATATTGAGGCGGGTAATTCCTTGCTCATTGCACCAAGAGAAAAAGGATTTAAGGGTGCGTGTGTAGCTGTTGATGCTGTTGGAGGAAAGCCCCGCCTCCCGCATGGAAACAATCATGGCATCCAAGTCCGCCTTTTGGAGCATGGCAATGTCCGTCTTTACATCCAAGTGCCGCGCCACGGCTCTAAACTGCTGTTCATAGCTTTGCAAAGTCTTGTCTGCAAGCCCCTTTGCTTTGCGGGAAGTGAGGAAGTCGGCAAAGGTTTCCTCCATGGTGGCGGCACAATTCAACTTAATTTTCTTCATAATACCTGACCTCTTGATTTTCAAAATTTCAATCAAAAATCAAGCGCACAGGCGCAAAAAGCGAATACTGCGTATTTCCCACTTTTGGATAAGAAAAAACCTTGAAATCAAGCGATTTCAAGGTTTTTCTTGCTTC
>ULZN01048143.1_pt1 | contig 12483 bp, 10 predicted proteins | sample 1963091 | NCBI WGS metagenome assembly ULZN01 (sample SAMEA4835889, study PRJEB28245) | human gut metagenome | biome: gut microbiome; material: fecal sample | place: Denmark | collected 2008 | reverse complement strand
ATTTCTTGATATTGCGTACAGGTGGTGTTCTCCCGCATACGGTCCAACACATACTCGATATGAGAACTGTTCAGCTTCAGGAACCGGGATTTGACTACCTCCGCCGGATAGTCGTCCCCGGCAATGCGGATCGTCTCCCTGCGGGAACAGACAGTATCCACCATGAGCTCCACCAACTCGTCCAGACGGTCACGGTCCATGTGCTCGTTCTGTACGAGGATGTCATACTCGATGTTCTCCAAAATCAATTCCCGATAGCCTTCTCGCTCCCGCATCCAGTCCCATCCGGTCCGGTTGGCCCCTGCGGAGGATTGGGGGCTTGATTGGATAGGATTTGATCCTTCCGTACTTAGTGAATCAGTATTTTGTTCTTCAGGATTTCTTTTCTCTTTATTTAATTGCGGCCGGTTTTCCAGACATGGGTTATCCATATCCGGGTTTTCCGTATCTGGACAAGCCGTATCCGGCTCGTCCTCACACGGCTGGCCCGTGTCCGGGGGATGGGGTGTTTCATAGATGACATACTCTACATCCACGATCTTGCCCTTGTTGTCCCGCAGACGGTTGCGGACTATGTACCCGGCTCGCTCCAGCTCCTTCAGGGCGGAGCCTATGCTGTCCGTACCCTCCTTGCAGATTTTAGCCAGGCCCCGGGTGGTGTAGTTCCAGTCCTCCGGCAAGGACAGCATCATGGAGAGCAGCCCTTTGGATTTTAGGGACAACCCCGAGTTGCGCAGGTGGTGGTTGGACATCACCGTGTAGTCGCGGGTTTTCTCAATACGAAATACCGCCATGTTATCACCTCCCTTCGGCGGTCTGGAAAAGTGTTGATTTTTAGAAATAAGGCAGCCTCTATGCCGCCCGGATACCCTGTAGGGGAAAATCTATGGGCGGTGGCCTTTCGACTGATTGTGGATGAAAAAGTACGGGATTTTTGACTCCTTTCGGGACAGTTTTAAATTAAAAAGGCGACCGTTATTGCTACAGTCGCCTTTGAGAACTAGTGAGTCGACAAAATTGGCATTTCAGAAAGAAAATTCGACAGGTTGTCCAAAAATATAATTTTAATCAGTTGCTTTCTAATGCGTTTTGTCCTATACTAATAATTAACCAGAAAATATTGGGAGCTATGGTGATTAATATGGATTTGGAATCAACAATTGTTACAATTAATAATTTGCTTAAACTAGATTTTGAAAGTAGCTTTAGTGACTTCATACAGCCTCAGAAGCAACTTATGGCAATTCCTGATTACCAGAGAGAATATAAATGGGAAAAATCCAAGATCAAAACATTTGTTGATAATGTAATGCAAAGAAGCAAGTTCTTGGGTATTATTACCGTAGAAGCGCCTATTTCAAATTTTTTATCTCTCGTCGATGGCCAGCAACGACTAACTACTATTATCCTGATGTTGGCTCAGTTATATAATGCGTGCGCCGATGAGGATGAAACTGAAACTCAAGACGAGATTGAAGCATTAATTACCTGTGAAATAAATGGACATCGGGTTTTAAAATTAGAGAATGGGAGTGTAGGCGAATATCTGCATTTTGTTAGAGAACCAGATAATAAACGAAGGATTAACTTAGATATTAATTCGGCAGTGGATATATACAAGCAATCGAGTAAATTTAAAGATGCTTGGAATATAATTGAAAAAGAAATATACGAAATGCGCCAGAGGAATCCAGATGTAACCTTAGATGTCTATAAGCAGCAGTTGCTTGATTGTAAAATACTTCTTTTTGCACAAAAAAACACAGCTAACATGCAACAAGGGTCATCTGAAGAGATATATATTGATATTAACGAGAAAGCTCAAAAACTTGATCCAGAGGATATTTTTAAGGGTCATTGTTTTGCGATATGTAAAACAGTTCAACAACAAGATCGAGTCAAAATATTGTGGCGATCTATCAAACAAAAATTCTTTTCCATGGATCAAATTTTCAAAAAAGCCGATATGGGAGTTTTCTTGCACTTTTATTTGCTAACTCAAGAAGCAACTAAAACACCCCGTCAAGATATTAAAAAAGATTTAACTATTAGTGGCGAAAATGTCATAACTCAACGTTACAATACTCCCACAAAAGTTATAAACCTGTTAAAAGATATGGAGACATATCAGAAAAATCTGTTGGACTTTGTAAGTAAACTTAGCATAATTCGCTACCAGTATGCTGAGATAATGAATGCCTCTGCTCAAGATCTTGGAAACAATGGTGATCGAATTAAAGAGTTTGCAAGTATTTTAACAAATATTATTACATGTAATCAAAACCTCTTCAAACTTCCGCTATTTTACCTTATTGACAAGAATTATAGGAAGGAGCCAGCCGATAAACTATCTTACAATCAATTGTCTGTTTTTATATATCTATATTATGTTTATATGTTTTTGTTTTCGCGTCTAGGTGGCTCCCGGAAAAGAGAAGACCTTGCAAACGATCTCATTTATAAGGTCCAAGCAAATGAAGATTTTCTAATTCAATTTATCAAAGAAATTAACGATTATGGTAACGGTTTCGAAATTGCTATTGATGAAAAAGCTCTAAAAGATGAGGCAACTCGCAAACAACTGTATAGTATTTTGGATTACTTTAAGCCTTCCTCTCAAAATACTCTGGCCACATGCGATGCGGATTTATCTGTGAAGTTTCAACTGTTTCCTGAAAACTACAACCTGGAACACCTAATTGTAAATCAGTCACATAATATACTGTGGAGATCTGCGGCATATGATGAAGCGCATCCAGATCCGAATTTTGAACATAGCTTTACCATGAACGATTTTAGGATGTGCCCTGCATGGGTTGGTCCTAATAATTGTTGGGCTAATTTCATATGGATCGATAAGGACTTTAATAGAGATTCTTTGAAAAATAAGGACATAATTAATAAAATTATAATTCTTAGAGGAACATATGTAGCTTCAGAGGCTCCGCATAACGGTACTTATGCTAAGAAACATTCACACATTGAAATTATTTGTCAACATATAATGAAGACCAATGGATATGGCGAATTATTGACGGCCTATAATAACAATGCGCCTCGTGCAGATGTATTAAGAAGGTACCAAACATTTATCAACAATTATTTTTCTGAAGATAGTTTGAAAGAGCTTCAGGACACATTAACCAACGAATTTGTTCAAAAACTTCAAGAGCTTTACCAAATGATTTAGTCAAATAAATATGGAAATGAGGAAGAGAACTATAGCAATCTCTTCCTCATTTCCTTTTATAAGTTACAATCAAGCTCTAAAAGGTTTTTATAAAAATGCATTCCGTATCTAGACTCATTTTTTAATAACTTGGCACCACGGTCCAAATGTGCTTTAACCAAAGTGGGGAAGAAATCTTCATCCGATAGAGGGGTCTTCTTTTCCATGGCGAGCAATGCTTTAAATAAAACCTCATATTCTCCGAATATGGTTTGCCTATTTAATTCAAGCCCCTCAGTGTCAGCGGAAAAGTCTTCATCTGAAAGAGAGCCAAACCGGATAGAGAGGGCGATTGCTATTTTTGATAGTGCAAAAGGCTGAAGCCCTTGGGAAGTTCCAAGTTCTTCAAAGATTTTCATAGTTTCCTTTGAGGTTCTTAATTTATAGATCAAGCAATCACCCCCTTGAAATAAGCCCCTCTACTCACAGATGTAGTGCCATCTTCTTGGTGTTCAATTAAATAGACATCAGAGATTTTGGAAGAGAGAACCGCCATCCCTTCATTATTAATCTCTTCATCGGTAGACAAGATAATGACTTGCCCTGGGAGCCGAGAGAAAAAGTGATCGAGAATGTTTCTTCTATGCTCACTATCAATACGTGCTAGAGGTGTATCAATAACAAACGGAAGTTCTGAAGTCCGAATTTCAGCAAGAGATTGATAGAGCGACATCACAAAGATCTGCTGCTCACCAGCGGAAAAATGTTGCTCAACTTTTATTGGTACAGTAATCTTTCCGTCACTGAATGAGCTATCTTTAATTATCTTATAAGCGCGTTCACCGATGTTGGTGAATACATACTCTTCGCCGTATTCTTGAACTTCTTTAAAAATTTGGGCAATATCAACTTCTTGCATCTTATAGGCGACCACTTCAAATGCAGAGTCGATATAAATCCCATCAATTAAATCTGTCTTGCTAATGAGATTATGGAAATTTCGAGAAAAAGCCTCTTCAACCTGTGAGATGTATTTAGCATATAGATTCTGTTTTAATTCACTAAATGCCAACAATGCTCTGGCAGCCATATCCGAAACGGATTTTTCTTTTAGCATAGCGCGATATTTTTCGTATGCCTTCTGATATGCTTTCTCTGCTGTCTGCAGAGCGATTTCTGCTTGCGACAAAGCATCTTTTTCCGCAAAAGATTGTTGCCTTACTGTATCCAGGTGCAAAAGTAGTTCATTCTTTTTCGCTAGATAATGATTAGAGTCAACGACTTCCTTTGAGTCCATTTGTGCGCGCAGTTCTTTTGTGCGCGACAAAGATTCTTCTAAAGATTTTTCTGCATCAATGAGACTTTGAATGTCGTAATTTTGATAGTGATGAATCTTTGCAAGCAATTCCATAGAATCATTTTCGGATATTCGCAAAAACTCCACTTCATGTTCAGATATGTCTTCTCGCAGTGTCTTATATAGGGCAAGCATAAATTCATCAGAAAGTTCAATCTGAGGCGAATCAGTCCCTACCTTCAGCTCCTGCTGTAATTTTTCCTTTAAGTTCGGATCGGAAAATTTGTCTTTGAAGAGGCGATTTCGCTTTAGTTTCCCTTCGACAGTCAATTGGTGTTTGAGTGCCTGCAATTGATCTTTCAAGATGATGAATGGGATTGCATCGTTAGCCGCTGCTTTTAGAATATGCCGTAGTTCTTCACGTTTGGATTCTTCCTCTTGAATTTCTTTCTCGTACAGTTTCCAATCGTCGTCCTCGACACCACCATATTTTTTCATATCTGCATCTAATATGGTAATCTGATCTTGAAGAGCATCAATTTCCGCTTGTGTTTCTTGAATTTTTTGGAGAGACGCAATGTGCGATTCTTTAGCCTCGGCCAGTTTCATCCTGGCCGTTGCATATTCTTCCTGAATAAGATTTTGTGAGTCGCCTTTTTTGGTTCGAGTGTTGTACTGCAGTTGTTCTTCGATCAAATCAAATGTATCCAGGCCGCAAATCTGTAAAAAGGCTTTCCGAAATGCTTGACCATTTGCACGATCAAACATGAAATTTGAAACTTTTTCACCATCAAAGAAATGGAAATTAAACAAAGCAGGAGGAATAATTTGCATCAAGTAATTATCAAAATCCTGCATTTGTTCCGGTGTAAGCAAATCCCCATCTTTATATACACACAGACTTTCTTTCAGAGTATTGCCATTTAATATCCATTCTCGGCTAATCTCAAAGACGCTATTTGCGTAACCATCTTCAATGAGAATCTGCATTGTGATTCCGGCCGTAGCCGGAGAGGAAGACCTTACTTTATCGTTAATAAGACGCTTAATTTTATTTGTGTAGGTCTGGCTGTTCTGCCGATAACCGTATAGTTTATACCCGTATAAACACAGACGGATTGATTCAAATAATGTGGTCTTACCGGCACCGTTGCGTCCACCGATTAGCACAATCTGTTTCTGCGAATTATCTGTTTGAAATAGAAAACTATGTTCCCCGGCAAAAGACCCGATATTGTTTAATGTTAGTCGCTTTATTCTCATGCTTCTTCCTCTGGCAAGCTATCTTGATGCAGCCACTCTTGATTGATAATTCTAGTGACTTCTTTTTTGATAACATTGCTTCGTGTATAGTGCTTGTTCTTGTCCACGGAGACAATGAGCTTTTCCATCAATTCGGGCTCTAGATTATATTTGCGTGCAATCTGCTCTATCTCTCCAACAATTTCAGGATGATACATAGGTACTTTGTATTCATCCCAGGGAAGCCGCTCACCCATGACATCATAGTAGGTGTCGACCAGATGGCGACGTTCCAAATCGCCATCCGCATCCCACATTTCGTCAATCACTTTCAATTCATCGATTGTAATAAGCTGCATTTGGGTTTCTTTCTGCAGTTCCAATAGCCTTTTTAGAATTATTCGACGAGCTTCCAATGTAAATGGGCCAAAGCCAATTTCACCATTAGATTTAGTATATACAGTTCCGTTTCTCCTTTTTGTGTCTCGAAAATCGGGGGCCTGTCGAATGCTAACCAGCCAATTTCGAAACTCACGGAGGGGCTTTAGTTCATCGGACCCCTTATTAATAAAACTTTGAAGTGACTTGTCCTCTTTAACTAATGTGCAGCACCAACAGCCGAAGCGAGAGTTTCCCGTAATGGGAATCTTTTTCTCGTCGATTTCTCCGAGTACACTTTGTTCTTCACTTAGGTCTTCACCCTGATAGAGAGAAAAAAGCTGTTTCATGCTGGTTCCCCATGGACTGATACCATTATCTTTCAGGAGATACTCCCAGACTAAGCTATTCTCAATTTCGGTTAATGGATTATAGACGTAGGCATTATTGATATTATTATGTGGGTTCAATAGGTATCCCGCAATTTCCTTTTCTGAAATGCTCCGTGAGCGGGCTGCACTTTCAGCCTTGCGGACACCAAGCAAGATAATGATTTCCCCATTTGTTTTGATACATTCTTCGACAAACTTGTTCATGGGATTTATCTTAAGACGCTCCGTACACCATCTAAAACCAGGAGGTTCCGGCGTTGGATAGCCCAATCCAATCACTCTAGCCCAGAAAGTCTGATGGATGTCGGGATATATGATCTCTGCTTGAATATTGAGTTTTTGAGCCTTGGATGCCGAAGAAATTTTCTCTGAAGATTCATGCATATACTTCTTCACAATAGGATTCTCTACCATTGTGTCTGAAGTAATCACATAGACTTTTTTATTCCTCTCATTCTCTGGAATTCTAGATACAGCTCGAAAAACCAACGAAACTAAAAGGGTAGAGTCTTTGCCTCCACTATATCCAATGAGCCATGGCCTATTGTCATGGCGATAGACCATCATCATTTCTTGAATGATGTCCTCAAAAATCTGGTAATCTGCGTTGCTCATAGTAGTTGTTTCTCCCTCGCGGCTTCCTCACTGTCAATTTCCAGATTGAGTAGCCGTTTTATCTGAATATAGGTTAGAAAGATTCCTTTCTCATTGCGATTGATGCGGCCTTTATCGGTAATGGCACGATTCTCCCAGCATTCCAAGTTACTTCTGGACCAATCGATTTTTGACAATCCAGTTAAATACTTATGAATATCATATTGCGGGTGGGAAAAGAAGTACGCGCCCAATTTACCAAACGCATGCAGGGTAATTCCTCGCAAAGAAATGTATGCTTCCCGTAATTCCTTTTTACTAAGTTCACCTTTATCCATATCATTCCAGTCGCTCATATTGACCACAATGGTAGTCCAGAAGTCAACAAGGAATCTGGTTTCTTCTTCAATATCAACGGGATTTTTAATAATGCGTTTATTAACATCATAAAACACATTCAGAGTAAACAGTTTGGCAGCATAATTTGCAAGGTTATCCTTCTCTTTGTCAGTATACTTCCGCAGAAATGGAACCTGTGCGACAACCTGCTTCGTCATAACTGCCATGGGGTCTTTTGAGTCATAGAGTGTATTCAATGACTTGGAGGTATTAACAGCATGTTTGTTTAAGTCGGTAAACATCTGTTGGCTCCGAGCCAAGCCCTTGTCCCGATAGAGAACCAGCGCAATTGTTTCGTCTTTTAAACTTTCATCAAATTCTATGGCTTCAATTATGGCTGCTTTTCTGTGCTGACCGTCATTGATTAGAAAAGTAGCAGTCATATCGACTTCCAGTTCCCCAATATTGCCTGACTCCCTTGTGGGGAAGAAAGTAACTTCTCCATCCACGGATGCAGCGAGTGCTGAAAAAACATACGAGTCCCTGTTATTTATAATATAGTCTCTAATCTCGGGGATTCTTTGCTCTTTCAGTTTCCGCTGTGCTCGAAATTCAGGTAATACATCAGAGGAGTCTTCGATAAAAATTTTTGAAAGTACGCCAAGAGGAATCATGCAGACAAAATACTCACTATTTGCCTGGATACCTCGCATGGCGGGAAATCGGTAGAACATACTTTCCTCCAAGTTATACTTAAGTATATACGTAAGTATATCACCTGGATAGGTTTTAGTCAACATGCAACCCTTCAAATAGAAGCGGAGGAACACCAAGTTGGTGTTCCTCCGCTTCTATTTGAAACATTTTAGACATTGAAATAATCCGTGTCTATCTTATAGATTTTAATACTCTGAGCAGGAAGCACGCCTACCTCATACCGTACAAGAAGATCTGCTAGAAATTCACCATCAATCAATTTGATATTTTTCTGCTGCTGCTTATTCATAAATTGCACGGCTTCTTTGGTGAAACCTGATGTCGTGATAAATACGCCCTTCTGGATATGCTCCATAGCTCCGATAAATGCTTGTAACTCACTTCGACCAATCTTGTTTTTGGGGGCATACCGCTTAGCCTGAATATAAATCAAGTCTAACCCCAACTTGTCTTCACTAATGATGCCATCAATCCCGCCATCGTGTGGCCGTCCGGTTACTACTCCCGCCTGTTTGCCGTAGCCATATCCCATTTTAAGAAGAAGATCTAGAACCAGATGCTCAAAAAAATCCGGGGAGTTGTTCAAAATGCTATCTAACACTTGCTGCTTTATGGAAGCAATATGCTCTTTTAATGCTGCACCTATACGCTCTTCGGGCAGTTCTTCAGCAATATTCTTTGTGGTTTTAGAATGCTGATCGTTGTCTTGAGGAATGGATTCATCATATAGAGCAAATTTGTTTTTGTTTCCACGATGGCCAGCTATCCTAAACACTTTAACCGGATATGCCGTAGGAAAGTCGAGCCCTGCACACCTTCTGCGGATTTGGCTATTTACTACACCCAGCGGATTTTTAGCGCCAAAGGAATAGAGGTTTTGCTTCACGATTTCATCATAAATCTCTTTAGAGGTTAGTCCGTCAGGCACTTGGTACAGTACCGTTTTTATTGCTTCTACAATTGTCATGCCCAACTCTCCCGCATATGTAAAAATTCCCATGTTCTTATATAACTAGTTTACACTAGCCTATTATAGAATTCAACTTCTAATATGCTTTATCGAGTTAAGCAGGGCAGTCCCAGAGCAAAATAAAACCGCTGCAATCTACTGCTTGCAGCGGTTTCATGTAATTATTCTGTTTCGTCGCCCAGCCCCTCCATCTTCAGCCAATCCTCAAAGGACTTCCTGGAGATGCGGATCATGTTGCCGATGCGGATCGTCTTGAACAATCCGGAGTTGGCGAGCTTATAGGCCGAAGCGCGGCCGATACCGAGAATGGCTGCGATGTCATTCACGGTGTATGTCCTGCTTTGGGGCGTCCCTTTTTCGTTGGTCGTGTCGGTGCTCATAGATTAACCTCCCTGTGCTAATAGCATTTTGAAATAGCCCCTAAAAGCCCTCTGTGACAAGGGGTTCCTGCTAATACCTTGCTAATACGACATTTGAAAAGCCGTTGTAAGGCAGCATATTTCAGGGGAATTTGTGCAAATTGACCTGCCTCCAGGCAGCACAATTTGCGAAGAAACAACACGGGAAGATATGATATGAACAATTTACGAAATGGTAAGCCATACTCCTAAGCCCGAGGCCCCCGGTTCGAGCCCGGGCAGGCGTACCAAAAGCGCTGTGATCTCAAGGGATTGCGGCGTTTTTTCTTTTTGCTTATCAAGCAAATTTCACAGCTGTTATCGTGTCAAACGCCTGCATGGCACCACCAGCTGATCTCGAACCGTTTTCTCTATTTTCCCATTTCCGGCACACTCCTTGCCTTGTACATCGTGTACCTTGCTGTGTTGTTTTTCCAATCTACCTCCGCAAACAAGCGCAGAGGATCGACCTCTCGGTCCACCAGAACCGTAAATCCCAAACTGGGATTTTTAGGCTTATTCGGTTTTGCCGGATTTTTAGGATTTTGGACTTACCGCGTCGACCAGATCATTTTCCCCTTCGTGTTTTTTCTGTTTTTCGGCTTTTTCGGATTTTTCTATGAGGGGAAAATGTCAAATACCCTGCTAGACGAACGGTACAAAGAAAACAAAATGAGAGCGCAAAGCACAGCGAACAAAACTGCTCTGTCCATTATTTTTTTTGCAATACTGATTCTGGGACAGGGAAGGCTCATGGGGTGCCTTGAATACACCCTAATTGCTCTTGTTATTGTGACCGCTCTTTCCATAGCGCTTGAACTATTCCTCAGTGAGTATCTGCTATATCATTATGACCATGATGAACCGTTTGATGAAAGTGAGGAATAAACGTGCCTGATTTTGAATGCCGATTAAAAAAGTACAGGCTATTAAAAGATTTGACCCAAGAGCAGTTGGCGGCGCAGGTAGGCGTGCGGCGGGAAACCATCATGCGGCTGGAAAAGGCACAATACAATCCCTCACTTAAACTGGCGATCGATATTGCAAGGGTTGTCGAAGCGCCGATCGAAGAAATCTTTGTTTTCAAGTGATCTGTGCGAAACTAACCGGCCGGCAGTAAATGACGGTGTACTGCACGGCATGAAATGAGATAGCTGGCTTCTAAGCGTCAGTCCGCCAGTTAGCATCTGGTCGGGGATGCCAAAAGGCCCTGGAAGCGCTGCTTCCAGGGCCTTTTTATTTTCTCTTATTTTATCGCACTGGGCGGGGCTCACGCCTGCATATCGGTCTGTCTGCGGTAGCTGCGCAGGAACAGGAGCGACATGACAAGGCACAACGCTTCGGAGAAGATCGGCGTATACCACACTGCGTCGCCGCCGAAGATCGCCGCGAGGAGAAGAAGCACGGCACTTTGCAGCGCCAGCCCGCGGCCGACCGAGATACAAATAGCGGGCACGGGGCGCTCGATGGCGGTCATAAACCCACCGATGACGATGTTGAAGCCCAGCAGCAGATACGAAACGCTGTAGCGCCGGAATGCACCGATGGAGTAGGCGATGAGCTCATCGCCCGCGTGCGAAAGGTACGTGCGCACGATCTGCGGCGCGAAGAAAAAGACGAGCAGAAACAGCGCCGGCGCGAAGATGCAGACGGTCGTGAGCGCGTAGCGCAGAAGTTTTTGACAGCCCGTGTGATCCTCTTTGCCGTAGTGATAGCTCACAAGCGGCTGCGAGCCCTGCGAGATGCCGACCATGAGGTTAATGACAATGGTCGTCACGTAGGCGATGACCGTGTAGGTCACGACGCCGTCCGTGCCGATGCACTTGAGCACCGTGCGGTTGAAGAGGAAGATCATCAGCCCCGTGCACAACTCCGTCACGCCGTCGGACAGGCCGATGGGCAGGATGCGCGCGTAAAGGTGAGGGTCGAAGCGAAATTTGCACAGCCGGAACGTGCACTTCTTGCTGAAAAAGTGGACAAAGTACGAGATACAGGTCACGAGCTGCGAGATGCCCGTGGCGACCGCCGCGCCGAACACGCCCATGTCGAGGTGAAAAATGGCGATATAGTCAAGCACGCAGTTCGTCAGGCATCCGCCGATAACCGTGAAGAGCGCGTAGCGCGGATAGCCGTCTGTCTTGACGAGCACTTCGAGATTGTAGGACACCAGATAGCACACGCTGAACGGCGCGATGCCGAGAATATACTGCTTGACATAGTCAAGTGTGATCTCGTCTGCGCCGAGAAGGTACGCAAACGGCTCCAAAAAGAGCAGCACGAGCGCAGTGATGACCGCGCCAAGGGTCAGTAGCGTGGCAAAATTCTGAGAAAAGAGGGCGTTGGCCTCGCGCCGCTTCTCCTGCGCGATGAAAATGGCGATGAGCGTCGACGAGCCGACGGCGAAGAGCACGGCGATGGAAAAAAGCGCGTTGGTGAAGGGAATCGCGAGATTGACGGCGCTCATGGCATATTCGTTCACACCGATCGAGACCATAAGCCCGTCGACCATGGAGTAGAGCGAGAACACGACCTGTGAGGCCATCGTGGCGGAGACAAAACGGATGAAGTCATGTTTCAGACTTTTCCCCGAGAGTAACAAAATAACACATCCTTAAATTATAATATTTTATTATGCGTTGATCTGACCGATCCCAAAGCTCCCTGCGCGGAGGGCCGCCGCATCATAGACGGTGTGCGCCATAAGCGTCACCGTCCGTTTCCGGCGCTGCAAAACGCGTGCGGTCATGTCCTGAAGAAGTGACTCACCTCCATAGAAAAAATCTCCTTCCAGCATTTGGTGTGATCTGAAAACGCCGTCTGCGGCAAAAAGCAGCCAAATATAAGAAAAGCAGCCGCAAAAACGGCTGTATCTTCGACGCCAAGGCGGCTTTTGATCGGTCTGTAGTTTTATTATACCATAGGTTTGCCGGTTTTGCAATCACCTGTGCAAAACCGAAACACAAACGAAACACCTGCTCTCACCGCTG
>ULZN01025239.1_pt1 | contig 12571 bp, 10 predicted proteins | sample 1963091 | NCBI WGS metagenome assembly ULZN01 (sample SAMEA4835889, study PRJEB28245) | human gut metagenome | biome: gut microbiome; material: fecal sample | place: Denmark | collected 2008 | reverse complement strand
GCAAGACCCTGCTGGCCCAGACGCTGGCCAAGATGCTGGGCGTCCCCTTCGCGATCGCCGATGCCACCACCCTGACCGAGGCCGGCTATGTGGGCGAGGATGTGGAGAACATCCTGCTCAAGCTGATCCAGGCAGCGGATTTTGATGTGCAGAAGGCGCAGATCGGTATCATCTATATCGACGAGATCGACAAGATCACCCGCAAGAGCGAGAACCCCTCCATCACCCGCGATGTGGGCGGTGAAGGCGTGCAGCAGGCCCTGCTGAAGATCCTGGAGGGCACTGTGAGCAATGTTCCTCCGCAGGGCGGCCGCAAGCACCCGCAGCAGGAGTTCATCCAGATCGACACCACCAACATCCTGTTCATCTGCGGCGGTGCCTTCGACGGACTGGACAAATATATCCTGCGCCGCACCGACAAGTCTGCTCTGGGCTTTGGCAGTGCACTGAAGGACAACTCCGTCGAGGCGGAGAAGGCCCTGCTGCGCAAGGTGGAGCCCCACGATCTGGTCAAGTTCGGCCTGATCCCGGAGCTGATCGGCCGCCTGCCGGTCATCACCGTGTTGGACGATCTGGACGAGGATGCTCTGGTGCGCGTGCTCAAGGAGCCCCGCAACAGCCTAGTCAAGCAGTACAAAGAGCTGCTGAACATGGACAACGTGGAACTGAACTTCACCGACGAAGCACTCCACGCCATTGCCCGCAAGACCATCGAGCGTAAGACCGGTGCCCGCGGCCTGCGCAGCGTGATGGAGAGCATCCTGCTGCCCATCATGTACGAGGTGCCCAACGACGCCACCATCATCCGCGTGACGGTGGATGAGGACACCGTGGAGAGCGGCGAAGCCCACCTGGAGTACGGCGCAGTGCGCAAGCGTTATAAGAACCAGACCTCCCTGAGCTGATACCGGCAGGGGAGAGAAAAGCCCTGTTTCAAAAGCAATTTGCTTTTGGCAGGGCTTTTTGTTTTCAGATTCTTGTTTCTAAGGGCAAAATGCGTTATAATAATAAAGTCTGGAATCTGTGCGGAGCTTTTCCCTGGCAGGAGCGCTTCCCCCAAGGCAGATCCCGACGCAATGGGTAACAGGAAGTACGATAAAGGAGTGTGTTTTCAATGGCAAATTATCTTGCAATGAATCGAGAAGAACTTGCTGCCGAAAAAGCTGCGCTTGAGGCAGAGTACAAAAAGTTTCAGGCCAAGGGCCTCAAGCTGAATATGGCCCGCGGCAAGCCTGGCCCTCACCAGATGGATCTGGCCATGGACCTGCTGAAGATGAACGATTACACCACCGATGCCGGCACCGATGCCCGCAACTACGGTGAGCTGGAGGGCCTGCAGGAGGCCCGCGTGCTGTTTGCCGATGTGTTCGGCGTGCAGCCCGGTGAGGTGTTTGTGGGCGGCAACTCCAGCCTGCAGCTGATGTACAATCTGATCAACATCGGCTATGTGTTCGGCTTCCCGGAGTCTCCGTGCCCCTGGTCTCAGGTGGAGAAGCGCAAGTTCCTCTGCCCGGTGCCCGGCTACGACCGTCACTTTGCCATCACTGAGGAGTTCGGCTTTGAGCTGGTCAGCGTGCCCATGACCCCCAATGGCCCGGACATGGACATGGTGGAAAAACTGGTGGCCGAGGATGACACCATCAAGGGCATCTGGTGCGTGCCGCAGTATTCCAACCCCGACGGCTACACCTACAGCGATGAGACCATCGAGCGCTTCGCCAAGATGAAGACCGCTGCGCCCGACTTCAAGATCTTCTGGGATGAGGCTTACATCGTGCACCACCTCACCGATGAGATCATCGAGACTCCGGTGCTGCTGAACGAGAGCAAGAAGTACGGCAATGAGGACCGTGTGTTCATGTTCACCTCTACCAGCAAGATCACCTTCCCGGGTGCCGGTGTTTCTGCCATTGCCTGCAGTGAGAGCAGCATGAAGTATATCTGCAAGCGCTTCTCGGTGATGATCATCAGCTACGACAAGATGAACCAGCTGCGCCACGTCCGCTTCCTGAAGAACAAGGAAGGCGTCCTGGCCCACATGGCAAAGCATCGCCGTCGTCTGGTGCCCTGCTTCGATGCCGTCAAGACGGCATTCCGCAACAACCTGACCCCCTGCGGCGACATTGCCCACTGGACCGATCCCAAGGGCGGCTACTTCATCAGCCTGTACGTCATGCCCGGCTGTGCCAAGCGTGTGGCAAACTTGTGCAAGGAAGCCGGTCTGACCCTGACCGGTGCCGGTTCGGCATACCCCTACCACAAGGACCCGCAGGATTCTCATCTGCGCATTGCACCCACCTACCCCAGCCTGGACGAGGTGGAGACCGCCTCTGAGCTGCTGTGCGTCTGTGTGCGTCTGGCCGTTGTGGAAAAGCTGCTGGCAGAGCAGGCATAACATTTCTTTGCAAAAACCTCCTCCGTGCGGTCCGCCGGGCCTGCCGGGGGAGGTTTCAATAACGGGTCCCGCAGCAAACGGGACGTTTGGAGGTATTCCTGAAACATATGAAGACAAAAGGCAAAGCATGGCACCTGGTCGTCACAGTGCTTCTGATCCTTGCGTTTGTGTACACGGCGTTTTTCGGCGTGTCGGCAAAGTACGGCGATGTGACCACCACCTACATCAAGGGTGCAAAGGACATCCGGCTCGGTGTGGACATCAAAGGCGGCGTCAACGTCACCTTTGTGCCCTCGGAGGACTACGATGCCACCGAAGAGCAGCTGGAAGCGGCGCAGCTCGTTATCGAGAACCGTCTGGTGGCCCTGAATGTGACCGACTACGAGCTGTATGTGGACCCCAGCTCTGACAGCCTGATCCTGGAGTTCCCGTGGCAGTCCGGCGAGACGGATTTTGACCCGGAAGCTGCTATTGAGGAGATCGGCACCACCGCCTACCTGACCTTCCGGGAAGGCAGCAGCAAGGATGGCCAGTTGATCCTGGACGGTTCCATGATCGAAAGTGCTGCGGCCCAGTACGGCCCGGTGACCAGCGGCGGTGCTTCGGAGTACTATGTGTCCCTGAAGTTCACCGACGAGGGTGCCAAGGCCTTTGGTGAGGCCACCACCCGTCTGGCTGCTTCCAACGGCACCATCAGCATCTGGCTGGATGACGAGAATGTGAGCACGGCCACCGTCAACGCGGCCATCACCGATGGCGAGGCCATCATCACCAGTTCGGCTTCCAACCCCTTCACGCAGGATGCCGTGGTCAAGATGGCCCGCCAGATCAACTCCGGCGCACTGCCCTTTGCCCTCACGGTGGACAGCTACTCCACCGTCAGCCCCAGCCTGGGCGAGAACAGCCTGAGCGCCATGGTGCTGGCCGGTGTCATCGCCTTTGCACTGATCGTGGTGTTTATGACGGTGCTGTACCGCCTGCCGGGTTTCCTGGCCTGTATCGCACTGGCCGGTCAGGTGGCCGCCACGCTGGCCTTTGTTTCCGGCTACTTCCCGGTGTTTGAGAGCTTTACCCTGACGCTGCCCGGCATCGCCGGTATCATTCTGGCCATTGGCATGGGCGTGGACGCCAACGTCATTACGGCCGAGCGCATCAAGGAAGAACTGAAGAATGGCAAGTCCCTGGACGGCGCACTGAAGAGCGGCTTTGCCCGCGGCCTGACTCCCATCATTGACGGCAACGTGACCATTGTCATCGTGGCCATCGTGCTGATGGGTGCCTTCGGCCCCTCGGACGGCCTGTTTGCCAAGGCACTGCACTTTGTGTTCTTTGCCTTTGGCCCCTCCACCGCCGGTACCATTTACGCTTTTGGCTATACGCTGCTGACCGGCGTGCTGCTCAACTTCGTGTTTGGCGTGTTTGCCACCCGCGTCATGATCCGCGGTGCGGCCTCCATCAAGGCTCTGCGCAACCCCTGGCTGTACGGTGCTGCCAAGCTGGGCAAGGATGAGACCGAGAAAAAGCAAATCAATTTTGTGGGTCTGCGCAAAAAGTTCCTGGTCTTTTCCTCCTGCCTGATGGCAGCCATCGTGCTGTGTGCTGTGGTGTTCGGTGTCCATCTGGACACCGAGTTCACCGGCGGTGCCATGATCACCCTGAGCTACGACGGCAGCTTTGAGATGGCACAGGTGCAGCAGACCGCCTCCAATGCACTGGAGAACACCGGCCTGACCCTGCAGACCGGCGAGAACGTGGCCACCGGTGACCAGACCCTGAAGATCTCCATGCCCGGCACCGAGACCGTGACCACCGATCAGGTGGAGGCTCTGCTGGACTCTTTGAACGAGACTTACCCGGACAACAACTTTGCGCAGCTGTCCCTGAGCAACGTCAGCGCTGCCATGGGCACCAAGTTCCTGCAGAAGAGCCTGGTAGCTGTGGTGTTTGCGCTGGTGCTCATCCTGCTGTACATCGCCCTGCGCTTCAAGAACATCGGCGGCCTGACCGGCGGCATGATGGCTGTGCTGGCACTGGTGAACGACCTGATGGTGGTGTTTGGCACCTTTGTACTGCTACGCACTCCGCTGGACGGCAACTTCATCGCTGCTATGCTGACCATCCTGGGCTACTCCATCAACGATACCGTCGTGGTGTATGACCGTATCCGCGAGAACCGCGCCCTGATGGGCAAGAAGGCCAGCTTTGAAGAGCTGGTCAATCGTTCGGTCAACCAGTCTGCCCGCCGTACCCTCATCACCACCATCACCACCGTGATGGCACTGGGTGTGCTGTGCATCGTGGCAAAGCTCTACGGTCTGGACAGCATCTTTACCTTTGCCTTCCCGCTGATGATGGGCATGATCAGCGGCGTGTACACTTCGCTGTGCGTCTCCACCTCGGCATGGATGCTGTGGAGCGAGCGCAGCCCCAAGTCCGGCAAAAAGGCCTGACGCAAAATTCCCGCAGAGGTTCAGGAGGAACAGAACATGAAATGTCCCTATTGCGGTGCTGAGGAATCCAAGGTGATCGACTCGCGCCCTACCGAAGACAGTGAGCGCATCCGCCGCCGCCGGGAATGTCTGAGCTGCCATATGCGGTTCACGACCTACGAGGTGGTGGAAACAGTCCCGCTCGTGGTCATCAAAAAGGACAACTCCCGGGAGCCGTTTGACCGGCAGAAGTTGCTGAATGCCATGCTGCGGGCCTGCGCCAAGCGCCCCGTGAGCTACGAGGCCATTGAGCGCGCGGTCACCAGCATCGAGCAGACCCTGCTCAGTTCCTACGACCGCGAGATCCCCAGCGTGCGCATCGGGGAGCTGACCATGCAGGAACTGAAAAAGATCGACGAGGTGGCCTATGTCCGCTTTGCCTCGGTCTACCGGCAGTTTGCCGACGTGGAGAGCTTTTTCAATGAACTGAAAAAGCTCATGGGTGACCGGAAGGATGCACAGTAACCCGTAATTTGCAAAGCACCGCTTTCTCTGTACAGCAGCAGGGAAGCGGTGCTTTTTGTGTTTACACAAACCGACGGGCCAGCCATTGCAGTGTTTCCACCTGTACCTGTGCCCGGCGCAGCTCCCCAAAGGCTTCTTCGGGGGCGTTCTGCTCCAGGTGCCCGTCGGCGGTGCGCAGGGCCGCTTCCAGCTCGGTAAAATCTTCCGTGCGCAGCAGGTGGTTCATCTTTTCCCGCATCCGGTCACACCGGTCGGCCCCGCGAGCCAGTGCCTGCCGGGCGGTGGGCAGGTCACTGTTGCGAATGGCCTCAATGGCACAGTCCAGGTCGGTGGAAATGTCATCGGCAAAGCGCTGTACCTGAAAGCTGCTGTAAAAGGCGGTGGCCAGCAAAGCGGCCACGATGGCAAAGCAGGCGTAGATCCGTTTCATTTCCGGCCCTCATGCACCGTAGCGCGGCGCTCCTTTTTCAAAAGAAAATAGTCCTCGGTCTCATTGCCGACAAGAAGTAGGATTTCCTGCGGCAGCAGGGTATTGGCCTGCGCCGTGCGTTCCAGCCAGGCACGGTCTTTGCCGCACCAGTGCAGGTTGTCCTCCAGCACCTGCCCATCCAGCACAAAGGGGATGGTTGCGTGGCAGTGTTCCACCCGCAGCTGCAGGTCGGACAGCCGCGCAGGTTCCTTTTCTGGCCGCAATGCCACCGAAAGAGTCCCGTTCGTCTCAATGACCGCGTAGGACACATCCCGCGGATCAAAGACGTCCTTGCCGCGCAGGGCTTCCATCAGGTCGGCCACCGTCAGGCGCAGGGTGCGCAGAGCGGTCTGGTCGATCTCTCCGTTCAGGATCACGGTTTTGGGCCGCCCGGACAACAGATTGAAAAACTTCTGGCTGCGGAAGCTCAGCGCGGAGCCCAGCAGCTCCAGCGCAGCAATGAGAAACAGCGGGATCAGGCTGGCTGTCACCGGAACATCCTCCGATTCAATGGAGATGGACGCCAGATTGGAGATCAGGATGGTGGACACCAGTTCTTCGGGCTGCAGTTCCCCCAGCTGACGCTTGCCCATCAGCCGCATGGCAAACAGCACGCACAGGTAGATCAAAATCGTGCGGAAGATCAACAACTTCATCGTGGAAACCTCCTGTCGGCACCCGCCGGTATGGAACCGGCTCCGGGCGGGCATACTGCTGTGCAAAGGAGTGGATGTTGTGTGCAGCAGTTGTCGTTGCATCTGGCCGAAAATCTGGCAGAGCTGGACGCCCGGTTCGGTGCCTCTGCGGATTATTATGCCAAGGAAATCATGATTTATCATTGCCGGGGCTGCATTGTGCTGTTTGACGGCATGGCCAGTCTGGATTCACTGTGGGAGCTGCTGTTGGACGCGGCCAGTCGGCAGGCGCTGCAGCAGCCCTGCCCATGCACCGGGCAGGAAGTGTATGAGCACATCCTGCATGGTTCCGCTTCCCCGGCCGAGAGCACCCCGGTGGAGGATCTGCCGGATCTTGTCAAGCGGTTAACGGCAGGCATGGCAGTGCTGCTATTGGATGGCTGCGCGAAAGGCATTGCCTTTTCGGTGCAGGCCCTCAAGTACCGCTCGGTGGACGAGCCGGAAGGGGAGGGCAACCTGCGCGGCTCGCGGGAGGGCTTTGCCGACCTGCTGCGGGTGAATCTGAGCCTGCTGCGCCGTCTGGTCCGTACCGATGATCTGGTGTTGGAGGTGGCGCAGGCCGACACCGCCGCAGGGACAGAGTACGCTATTTGCTACTGCAGGGGCAAAGCAGACCCTGCCATGGTGCGACAGGTGCGGCAGACCCTTGCCGCTGCAAAGCCGGAGCTGCTGCTGGACAGCAGCTATTTTGTACCGTGGCTTCTGCCCAGCCGGGCACGGCTGTTCACTCCGGTCAGCTACACCCAGCGCCCGGCGGCGGCTTCGGCCAAACTGTGCGAGGGACGCATTGTAGTGCTGGTCAACGGCAGCCCGTCGGCCATGGTGCTGCCGGCACTTTTCTGCGAAAACTTTGAATGCTTGGACGACTACGCGTCCACTGCTGTGTTCGCCTCCTTCTTGCGGGTGCTGAACTATGCTTCCTTTTACCTCACGGTCTTTCTGCCGGGGGCGTTCGTTTGTCTGGCGGTCTATCTGCCGGAGCTGATCCCGCCCCAATTGCTGTATAAGATCGAAGCCGCCGAAAAGGCTACGCCGCTGCCCTTGTTTGCAGAAATGCTGCTGGTCATCCTGCTTCTGGAAGTTATCCGGGAGGCCGGGCTGCGGATGCCGCAGTCGCTGGGGCATTCGGTCAGTCTGGTGGCCGCCCTCATTCTGGGCGATGCCGCCATTGCCACCGGCCTGATGAGCACCCCGGTCATCTTTGTGGCCAGCATTACGTCCATTGCAGTGTTCGTCACGCCCGCTTTGTACGAACCGGCCACCCTGCTGCGCATCGGCGTAGTGGTGGCTGCGGGGCTTGCCGGGCCGGTGGGACTGGCCGGGGCTTTTTTTGTGCTGCTGCTCAGCCTGTCCGGCACCGGGATGCTGGGGGTGCCGTATCTTGCGCAGCATCCGTTCCCGCAAAGCCCGCTGGCCGAGGACGGCGTCATCCGGCGCAACTATCGGTACCTGTCCCGCAAGGGGTTCAACATCTGGCAGAAACGGAGGCCCCGCGCATGAATAAAACGCAGGACAAATTTTCATTGCCGGCAGTGACCCTCAGCATCTTTGCCGCGGCGGCGGCAGAGCGTCTGCCGGTATGCAGTTCGCCCCGGGCACTCCTTTGGCAGGAGGTGCTGGCTGCAGTACTGCTGATGATACTTTCTGCTTTAGTCAGTCGGTTTTGGCAGTCCGGCCCGCCAAAGCCTGCCGCCTGGGCAGCTGCATTTTGCCTGCAGGTCTGGCTGATGGCAGAACTGGCCGGAACATTCTGGAAGGCTCTGCAAGTCTGCCGGGAAGAGTTTTCTTCGCTGGCATTGCTGGGGTTTTTGCCGCTGCTGCTCTGGGCGGGCTGGCAGATGCCTGCCCGCGCATGGGGTGCCCCGGCGCAGGTGTTGTGGTGGTTTGTGGCGGTGGGAAGCGCGGTGTGTCTGATGGGGCTGTCCCGGCAGATGCACTGGGCCGGGCTGTTTGCACAGGCTGCGCCGCAGAGCACGGCATTCACCGTTCCGGTCTATGCGGAATACTTTGCGGTGCCGCTGCTCTGCGGCCGGGAGGAGCGGCGTGGTGTCTGCCTGCCCATTCTCACAGCCCTTGTACAAACGGCGGCAACACTTGGTATGGCACTGGTGTTCAGTCGGACATACCCGGCGCGGGAATTGCTGCGTGCATGGAGCACCGGGACATTTTCCCGGCTGGACGCGGCGCTGCTGCTGGTCTGGCTGACCTGCGCGATTTTTCGCATCGGGGTGCTGTGCACGGCCATCCGGCAGCTGGGGCAGGAGTACGCCATACAAAAGCGAAAGGAAGTGCGGCAATGAAGCAGCGGTGGGCCCGAATTCTGCTTTATGCGGTGCTTGTCGGCTGGTGCCTGCTGTTCCTGCGCTGTGAGACCACCGAAAAAAGTATGATACGGGTGGTTTATCTGGAACAGAAGGCACAGACCTGGTCGGTGGGGCTTTTGTATCAGTCACCGGAAGCGGCAGCCGACGCAGCCGATGCATCAGCCGCACTGCGCATCGCCGATGGCCGAGGGCAGACATTGGAAACAGCCCTTGCCGCCGCCGAAGCAGCCCTGCCGCAGACGGCCGATTACCGCCTGTGTGACTATTTGCTTTTCCCGGTGCAGACAGACGACGGCGTGCTCTCTGCGTACGAAGCACTTGTGCTGGAACGCGGCTGCGGGCGCACAGCGGCCCGACTTTCCTGCACAGAATTTGATCTGGAAATACTCTTGCAGTCGTGCGGAAAAACGGAGACGCTGCCCGACAAACTGCTGGACAAACTCAAAGCGGGCTCGGCGGCAATGCCCCGGCTGTATGCACACGAGGAAAGCATGCTGCTTCCTGTGCTTTGCTTGCCCGAAGCACAGGAAGGGAAAGTGATGGTTTCTGGCAGCGGGGCCTTCCGCACCGGGAGCGGTGCGGTGCAGCGCCTGACAGAAAACGAGACAGAGGCGTTTCTTCTGCTGACGGGCACACCGGGCAAACGAACCTTCTGGCTGCAAGGAAAGCGTGTGACCATCCGGCGGTGCACCGTCTCAGTTGCTCTCCGGAAGCAGACGGCCACCCTGCGTCTGGACTGCCAGACGGCCTACGGCACGCCGCAGCCGGATGCGGCACAGCGTCAACAGTTGGAAGAGCTTTGCCTTGGGGTGGTACGTTCCTGCTGGCGGCAGGGGACAGACCTGCTGCATCTGCAGGAGCACAGTCTGCTGCGCACAGGCTCTCCCGACGGGTTTGACCCAACAAAAAACGCCTGCCCGCAGCTGCAGGCAGACGTTGTATTTCTGGGTGCTTGAAAAATCAGGATGCCGTGGGGAAGGTGACCGTGATGGTCGTGCCGACGTCCACCTGACTTTCCAGCTTGATGCGGGCCCCGTGGATGAGGGCAATGTGCTTGACGATGGCCAGCCCCAGACCGGTGCCGCCGGTGGCCTTGCTGCGGCTCTTGTCCACCCGGTAGAAGCGCTCGAACACACTGCTCTGCGACTCGCGCGGGATGCCGATGCCGTTGTCGGTCACGGTCAGGCTGCAATGGCCGTCCCGGGTGCATGCTGTCACGATCTGAACCTTGCCGCCGGGGCGGTTGTAGCGGATGGCGTTGTCACACAGGTTCTGGCACAATTCATCCAACAGATTGCGGTTGCCCCGCACCGGTGCGCTCTCGCCCAGATAGGTCAGGGTGATGTAGGCGTGGCGGGCGTTCAGCTTCTGACGCTCCACACACTCTTTGGCCACGTCCAGCAGGTCCACGACTTCCATTTCCGGCATGGAGGAGGTCTCGGAGGCGTTGTCCAGGCTGGACAGCTGCAGGATATCGTTCACCAGCTGGATCATCCGGCTGGCTTCGCCATGGATCTTCTGGGCAAAACCGGGCACGTCCTCCGGCTTGGCGATGCCGGTCTCGATCAGTTCCGCATACCCGGAAATGCTGGTCAGCGGGGTCTTGAGCTCGTGGCTCACATTGGCGGTGAAATCCTGCCGCATCTTCTCGTTGTTTTCCCGCAGGATGCGGTCGGCATGGATGCTCTCAGCAAAGGGGATCAGTTCCTTGTACGGGACCTTATCCTGAATGTGGTCCAGATCCTCGGTCATGCTCAGCACCGGCTGCACAAGGGCGCGGGTGAGCAGGGTGGACAGGATCGCGGCAGCCAGCATCAGGGCAACGCAGCTCAGCACGATGGCCGGCAGGGCTCCGTCGTAGACCGACCACACCGTTTCGGCGTCCTGCGCCACGCGCAGGATGTTGCCGCCGGGCAGCTGCACGGCATAATAATAGGTCTCATATCCCATGGTCTGGGAATCACGGATGTCCTTGCCGATGCTGCCCTGCAGCGCCTGCACGATCTCCGGACGGGTAAGATGGTTCTCCATGGGCTGATCGGTGGCAGACTCAAAGATCACGTCGCCGTCCGGGGAGATCAGCGTAATGCGCAGGTCGCCGGTCACAAAGAAAGAAAGCTGCTGCGGCTCGCTGGTCAGGTCATACCCGGCACGGATGAGATCGCTCTCTTTTTCCAGGTCATCCCAGGCCTGGGCGGTAAAAGCCCGGTGAAAGACAAAGATGCACAGTGCTGCGGTGAACAGCAGCCCCAGAAAGCCCATGAGGAACAGCCGGTAGCTGATCTTTTCTTCCATGCTGTGCGGCTTCATTCGTCTCCAGCCTCCTCGTCATCGGCCAGCTTGTAGCCCACCTTGCGGATGGTGCCAATGTAGCGTCCGGCATCGCCCAGCTTTTTGCGCAGGGTGCGGATGTGCATGTCCACGGTGCGGCTTTCCACCGAAATGTCGGTGCCCCACACCACCTGCAAAATCGTCTCGCGGGTCACCACAAGGTTGGTGTTCTCCAGCAGAAGGCGCAGCAGGCTGTATTCTTTGTAGGTCAGTTCGACAGGCTGGTTGTTCACCGTCACGCTGTGACGTGCATTGTCCAGCAGGATCTCATGGAAGCTGAGCACATTGGGCCGTGTCTCCGGAGCCGCTCGGCGCAGAGAAGCACGCACCCGGCTGAGGAACTCCATGATGCCGAACGGCTTGGAAATGTAGTCGTCGGCACCGCAGTCCAGCCCGCGCACGGTGTCCAGCTCGCTGGATTTGGCCGTGACCATGATGATGGGCAGCCGGTGCAGGGAAGGGGTGTTGCGCAGCTTTTTCAGGATGGAGAACCCATCCTCGCCGGGCAGCATCACGTCCAGGATCACAAGCTCCGGGGCTTCGGTGCGCATGGCCTGCCAGAACGGTTCGGAACTGGCAAAGCTGGCCACTTCATAACCGTTGGACTGCAGGGCATACTGCTCCAGCTCACGGATGGCGTCATCATCTTCTACGATATAGATCATTTGTCAAATTCCTCCGCAGATTGATTGTCCGGGAAGAGATACCGCTCCCGGTATTTGTCCAGTCGACGATGAAATTCTTCGCTCTCCTTGGTATCTTTGCCATGACGCAGATCGTTGAGGTAAGCGTGGGTGTCAAAACTGTCCTGTGCTACCTCGATCTGAGCGACAGCCACGTTGCTGCAGTGGTCGCACACACGCTCGTAGTTGGTCAGCAGATCGTCCAGCACAAAGCCGTACTCAATGGAGCAGCTGCCGGTCTGCAGGCGGGCGATGTGGTGTGCCTTGATGGCACGCACCAGCTCGTTGACCACAGCTTCCAGCGGCTCTACCTTGCTGGCCAGGTGCAGGTCTCCCTTGCGGAAGGCGTCGGTGGTGCGGCTCAGGATATCCTGCACGGCATCTTCTAGCACCTGCAGCTCCTCTTGTGCGTCCTTGGAAAATTCAATGTTCTTCTGGTGCATTTCCTCCGCGGATTCCAGCAGGTTGACCGAGTGGTCACTGATGCGCTCGAAATCGCTGATGGTGTGCAGCAAGGTATTCACGCTCTGGCTGTCGGCGTGGCTCAGCTCGCGGCCGGACAGCTTGACAAGGTAGGTGCCCAGAGCGTCCTCATAACGGTCCACGGTGCTTTCCTCGTCACGCACCTTCTGGGCCAGCTCGTCGTTCCACTGGTGGGTCAGGCTCATGGCCTGCACCACGCCCACGCGGGCCAGCTCTGCCATGTCGGCGGTGGCGCTG
>ULZN01040149.1_pt1 | contig 12733 bp, 10 predicted proteins | sample 1963091 | NCBI WGS metagenome assembly ULZN01 (sample SAMEA4835889, study PRJEB28245) | human gut metagenome | biome: gut microbiome; material: fecal sample | place: Denmark | collected 2008 | reverse complement strand
GGTGATGATGTAATCCGCCAGTTCCAAAAACGGGCGTTCATAATAGGTCCCGGCCCCCAGCACAAAGTGAAGCGGCTGGGCGGGGTCCTGCGCGGCAGCAGCGGCGGTCAGGGTGGTAAATTCAGCGCTGCCATCCACGGCAACGGTTACAAGCTTGCATTCCATATTGAATCGGTTCCTTTCACAAAAAGGCTTCCATGGTATCAGTGCAAATACTCCGGTCCGGTGGGGCAAAAAGAAGCGGCATTACACCTTAGAAAAACTGTCTGATAAAAGCAATATCGCTGGCAGCACGGGCGGGCACGGCTTCCTCGCGCAGAACGGGCAACGGCTGCGGCAGGGTGCGCAGCATGGCAAAGGCACCGGCGTAATCGGTGCAGGAATCTTCCAGGCTGGTGTGCAGCATGGTGCCGTCCGGCGCAAAGTTCTTGCCCTTAAAGTGTACGGCCTTGATTTTGTCCCCAAGCAGCTCGCCCATGGCGTCCCACAGGGGCTGCTGGTTGTCCTTGCCCTCAAAGCTGACCAGGTTGCTCATGTCCAGGATGACCCCCAGCGCGGGGCTTTGCATCATATCCAGGATGTGCCGCGCTGCCTGCGGGGTGTTGGTGCTGTCGCCAACAACGGGCTCAATGGCAACGGTCACGCCAAGGCGCTCGGCTTCCGGCAGAATGGTTTCCAGGCTTTTGCAGAGCATATATTGGGCTCGCTCGCGGGTGGTGCCGGCGGGCTGCTTGTGCATGCCGGTGGTCTCGGTGCCAATGCAGCCCGCGTTCAGCGCCTTGCATACGGCCAGCTGGCTTTTGAAATCCGCTGCGTTGGCGCTGCGCTGCACTTCGTCCGCGATGGCAAGCTCCACATAGGTGCCCAGCACGGCAACAGCGATGTTGTGCTTCTTTTGTGCTTCCAGCGTGTTCTGCACCAGCTGCGGGGTAACGTCCGCATAGCTGGCAACGCCGGGCACGCATTTTTTGTAGGCCAGCTGCACGCAGGCAAACCCGTCTGCGGAAACCTTGCCAAACAGCTCATCGGGCGTGCCCTTACCGTAATCATGCAGGCGGGCACCAACGGTAAATATGGCCATAACAGCGGAACCTCCTTACTGGATGATCATTTCAGTATAGGCCAGCAGCAGGGGGGCAACGCCCTTGGCATCGTTTTCCACAACCGGCTCGCTGAAATAGTATTCCAGGCTGCCATCGCGGCGGGTGGCGCCACCCAAACCGGCTACCAGGCAGATGCCGGACAGTTGCAGCTCGCCCTTATCGTTCACGCCCAGGTATTTGTCACAGGTGCCATAGAATGCCTTTTCGCCGTAAGCGCGGAACCGCTTGGGCAGGTAGCCCAGCCGCACGCCTTTGAGCACGGCGTAAGCGAACAGGGAGCTGCCGGAGGTTTCCAGATAGTTGCCCGGTACGCCGGCTTTATCAATGACCTGCCAGAACATGCCGGTCTCGGCATCCTGGAACTGGATCATGGCCTCCACGGCTTCCTTGAACATGGCCATGATGGCGCGGTATTCGTAATACATCTGCTCATCCATGCGCTCCAGAACATCCACCATGGCAACCAGGAACCAGCCCATGGCGCGCAGCCAGAAGTTTGCGCTGCAGCCGGTTACAGGATCGGCCCAGTACATCTGGCGGCTTTCATCATAGCCGTGGTAGTACAGGCCGGTTTTGGGGTCTCGCATGTACTTTTTGATGTTCATGAACTGCTTATAACTGTCCTGGCAGCCCTTCATGCCGTTGTAGCGGGTCTCGTATTCCATGTAGAATGGCTGCGCCATATAGGTGCCGTCCAGCCAGACCTGCCACGGGTAGATGGCTTTGTGCCAGAAATTGCCATCCTTGGTGCGGGGCTGGGTGTCCAGCTGGGCGCGGATGGTGTTGATGGCATCCCGGTAGCGCTGTTCGCCGGTCAAATCAACCAGGGAAAACAGGTTTTTGCCCTGGTTGATGTTGTCCAGGTTATGCTCGTTGGCGTCAAAGGTGTAGATCTCGCCGCCATCCTTGACAAAGTAGTCTACAAAATCGCGGGAGAACTTCAGGAACTTTTCATCCCCGGTAGTCTTGTACAGGCTCAGGCAGGCGGTGATCATGCAGCCGTCCACATAGTTCCATTTATTGGGCTTGCCGCTGCGCACCTTTTCAATGTTCCACAGTGGGGCTTCGGCAGAGCTGCCGGCAATCAGATAATCCACATAATTGCCCAGGGTGGTCAAAATCTCTTCATGGGTCATGGCTTAATCCTCCTTAAAGCTGCCAACGTTGATAAAGTTCAGGCGTTCGCCTGCATAGCCTTCCAGCTTGACATTGTGGAAGTGAATCTCCTTCACGTTTTCGGCCCAGATCGCCAGCTTGCTGCATTCGGCGGCACCGCACATCATGGCGGCGTGGCCAGCCCCGGCGTTTTCGGCAAAGGAGATGCTGACATTGTTCATCTCCACTTTTTCAACCGGCTGCTCCGGCAGACCGCTGAACCAGCAGCCTGCATACTCGGCATCGGTGGCGGTGATATTTTCCATCGTCAGGCTGCCCAGGCGGGGGGTAGCATCGTCCAGCGGCAGGGGTTCATGGCTCTGTACATAGTCGCTCTTGCCGTCCGGGTCACAGAAGTAGAACATGTTGATGACGAATGGGGTCAGCACATGGCGCATTTCCACGTTGCGGAACACCAGCCCGTCGATCACGGCGTTCTTGCCGCGACCGCGGCGGGTCTTGATGCGCAGGCCGCGGTCGGTGTGGTCCATCAGGCACTGGGTCATCACCACATTTTTCACGCCGCCGCTCATCTCGCTGCCAATAACCAGGCCGCCATGGCCGCGGTTCAGGTTGCAGTTGCGGATAGTCACATTCTCGCAGGGGGTATGCATCACAGTGCCAAGGAAGAGTTTGCCGGACTTGAGGGCGATGCAGTCATCGCCAACATGGATGGAATCACCGATGATGTTCACATTCTTGCAGCTTTCGGGGTCAATGCCGTCGGTGTTGGGGCTGTCGGCACGGTTGTGGATCTGCAGCTGCAGGATGTTCACCCCGTCCGAGTAGGTGGGGTGGATGGTCCAGGAGAAGCTGTTGCACACCTCCACACCGTGCAGGGTCACATTCTTGGCTTTGCTGGTAAAGAAGAGCCGCGGCCGCCAGGCGATAAGTTTCACCTTGATGTGCTGGTACCAGTCGCCGTTGTCGGCGTTGGCGTTGATGCAGCCTTCGCCGGTGATGGTCACATTTTCGGCATTGATGACATTGATCAAACCGGCAAAGCAGTCCAGCGGGTTTCCCTCCCAGCCGCCGAGATAGGCTTCGTGCTGTTCATCGGCGCAGGGTAGCACACCAGGCAGGATGGGATATTCGCGGCGGTCGGTGCCGCCCAGCAGGGTGCAGCCTTTTTCCAGGTACAGGGTGGTGTTGCTGCATAAAAACAGGCTCTGGGTACGGTAAGTACCGGCGGGCACATACACCGTGCCGCCCGGCGGGCAGGTGGAAAGCGCAGCCTGCAAAAAGGCGGTGTTGTCGGTCACGCCGTCATTCACCAGGCCATAGCGGGAAGCATCTACAAAAAAGCTTTCCGCCGCGGTGGCAAAGTCCAGTATACCGGTATCGCCATCAGTGGCAAGCACTTCCAGGTGGTAGGTTTTGCCGGGTTCCAGGCTGAACACGCTGAACACGTTGGTGCCGCAGGCTTCCAGCACAGTCTGGCCGTTCAGCTGAACCCGGAACGGGGCAGGGGCGGTATAGCAGGTGTTGTTTTGCAGCTCAAAACAGGCGCTGCGGGTACAGGCACGAACGAGAGCGAGTTTCATACGATAATTTCCTCCATAAAAAATGAAAAAAGTTTTGAAATTCAACAAGAAATGTGTTAATATGAAATAAATCAACAAAATTGAAGCGCGTTCTGCCCTAAAACTGGCAAAAATGCTTGGGCGGGGCGTGGCGGGAGGTTTGAACAGGATGGTCAAGGAATATACCTATTCCCCCCATGTGGACTTTTATATCGATATGATCGACCGCGAGCATAGCTACGATATGGGAAGTTTCCACACACACCACAAATATGAACTGTATTATGAAGTGGAAGGCGCGCGGCGCTATTTTATTGAGGATTCTGCCTATATCGTCAATGCAGGCAATGTGATCCTGATTGGGGAAAACCAGATCCACAAGACGGGTTCGGTAGGGGATGGCCCCACCAGCCGCATTGTGTGCAATTTCAGCCGCGAGTATCTGCAGGAGATCAGCGGGGCTTTCCCGGAGATTGACCTGTTCAGCTTTATGAGCGAGGAGAACAACCACCTGCTGAGCAACATCACGGTTAAGCAGCAGAACTATATCTACTCCATCCTGCAGCAGCTGATCCAGATGCAGGACGAAAACAACCCCGAAAGCGCTGTGACCCGCAAAATGCTGCTGGCCACGCTGCTGTTGCAGCTGAAAAAGATGTGCGAAAACCAGCATGAGCTGGGGGGCGACAGCGGCCGGGTGACCAACCGCATCGTCAGTCAGATCCAAGGCTATATTGCGGAGCATTACGCCGAGAAGCTGACCCTGACAAGCATTGCCAACCAGTTTTACATCAGCCCGTATTACCTCAGCCGTCTGTTCAAAAAGACCATCAACCTGAGCCTGATCGAATACATCAACGGCGTACGCATCAAAGCGGCGCAGAACATGATCGAAAAGACCAACGAAAGCATTTCCAGCGTGGCGGAAAAGACAGGCTTTATGACAAGCGCGCATTTCCGGCGGGTGTTCAAAGATGCCACAGGGCTTTCGCCCCAGCAGTACCGCCAATATTTCAAGCGGGTAAACAAACCGGAAAAATAAGGCTAAAAATGTTACAGCACAAAAACCACAACCCCCGGCGGCTGCCAACAGGCAGCCGCTTTTGTTTTGCCCCTAACGGATAAGCAGGGCAGGGGAGAGCGATGCAAAGGGATCAGCAGAAAAGGCACCATCATGTGCCGGAATACAGCGGAAAGCCGAAAGCTTTTTTATTCCGGCTGCATCCTGAATATTAGGAACGGCCAAAAGCGAGAAAAAGCCAGTGGCCGGAGTTTTCAAAATAAAAGCTGCCCGGTACCCCTTTTGCAGCGGTACGGGGCAGCCTGTATAGTGGTTTGGGCGCAAAAAGATCAAAAGTTTTGGAAAAAACTTGAAGCTTAGCCCTTTACACTGCCAGCGGCAATGCCGTCAATAAAGGAATCCTGAGCGGCAAAGAAAACCAGCAGCTGCGGGATAATGGAAATCAGGGACAAGGCAAGGATGCGGTTCCACTGAATGCCTTCACTGGTGCTGTCCATAGACAGCTTGACAAAGATTGCCATGGGGTATTTGCGGGGGGTGGTAACGTAAAGCAGGGGACCCATAAAGTCGTTGCAGCTCCACATGAACTGGAACAGCGCGCAGGCAACCAGAGAGGGGCTGAGCATGGGGCAGATGATCTTGTACAGGATCTTGACCGGGCCGCAGCCGTCAATGGCAGCGGCTTCGTCCAGGTCGTGCGGGATGCTGCGCATGAACTGCACCAGCTGGTAGACGAAGTAGGTCTCAGTAGCAAACAGGGACGGCACCCACAGGGCGGGGTACAGGGGGTTGTTGATCCAGTCAAACTTGTTGTACATCATGTACTGAGGAACGTTCAGAACAACCTGCGGCAGGAACAGCGTCATGATCATAACGCCGAACAGGAAATCGCGGCCCTTGAACTTGAAACGGCTGAAACCGTAAGCAGCAATGACAGAAGAAATAACAGTGAACACAACCTTGGGGATAACGTAGCTGTAGGTGTTCAGGAATGCACGCCAGATGGTGATATCGCCGCCGTAAGTTTTGGTCACAGCGTTATAATAGCCATCCAGGGTGGGGTGCGTGGTAAACGGGGAAAGGCTGGTAAAGATTTCGGCGTTGGTCTTAAAAGTGGAACCCACCATCCACAGCAGCGGGTACACCATGATAAAGCCCATCAAAATCAGAACAAAATACTTGAAGAAGGTTGCCACATTGGCGCGTGCTTTCATACCCATAAATCAATTCCTCCTTCAATCAGTCAGCATAGTAGACCCAATGCTTCTGGCTGCCAAATGCGATGACAGTGAGCAGGGCGATGATGATGAACATGACCCAGGCCATGGCGCAGGCCATACCCATTTCGTTGCTCTTGAACGCATAGTTGTAAACCAGCAGCGAAACCAGCGTGACGGAACCGCGGGGGCCGCCATTATTAAAGATAATGTAGGGACCGTTGAATTCCTGGAACGCCTGAGCAATCTGGGTAACGAGGTTGTAGAAGATAACGGGGGTGATCATCGGCACGGTGATGGAGAAGAACTGGCGGGTCTTGGAAGCACCGTCGATGGTGGCGGCTTCGTACAGGTCGACCGAAACGCCCTTCAATGCGGCGAGGAACAGCACCATGGCGGAGCCGAACTGCCATACACGCAGCACAATGATAACGACCATGGCGTAATCGGGGTCAGCCAGCCAGCTGGGCCCCTGAATGCCGATAAAGGAGAGCAGCATGTTGATGATGCCATCCTCTTTGAACAGGGCCTTCCACAGAACGGCAATGGCAACAGAGCCGCCCAGGATGGAGGGAATGTAGTAGATGGTACGGAACAGGTTGACGCACTTGATCTTGAAGTTCAGGATGTAAGCGATGAACAAAGCAAAAATCAGCTTGAGGGGAACGGTGATGAGGGCATAACGGAAGGTGATGATGAACGAGGTCAGCGTTTTCTTGTTGGTGAAAATGTAGATGTAGTTCATCAGGCCGTACTTGGTAATGCCGTCAAAGAAGTTCATATCCGTAAAGCTGTAGAACAGGGAAGTGGCAAACGGATACAGCTTGAACACCACAAAACCAATGATCCAGGGAATCAGGAACAAAAGGCCAACGTTTTCATCACACCATTTTTTGAAAGGAGTGCGGGTCACTGTCTTGGCAGCAGGTGCGCTCATAAAGGAAACCTCCTTGTTACATAATAAAGGGCTGGCCCCACCGCCATGGGGCCGGGGCCAGCCTTGCTGATGCGTAAGGTTAAGGTAATACCGCATAATTCTAAGTGCCGATACGGCGAGCGAGGTGCGGCAGCTGCTAAGCCAAAAGCGCAGATAATACTTTGTGTATTATCGAGCATTTTGGCAACGCAGATGCCGTGCCGCAGCCGCCGGAGCGGTGCTTGAGCCGTTAGGCGGGAATTGTGCGGTATTGCCTTAAGTGTGAAAACGGGGATTAGGCAAGTGCTTCGCAGATGCCATCGTACAGGATCTGGGCAGCCTCGGCGGAATCATACTGATCGTAGCTGAAGCCTTCAAACACATCGCCGTACACGCCATTGGTCTCGTCCTTCAGGGAAGTGCTCTCGTAGCAGGGGTCGAACGGCTGGTCAACAAAAGCCATAACCTTGGTGTTGGCTTCCAGAATCAGCTCGTTGACAGCACCGGCTTCCTTGGCGTATTCCTGGCCGGCCTTGGAGCAAACCATGCCGCACTGGGTGCCCATGATGGAAGCGCCCTCTTTTTCGTTCAGGATGAAGTTGATCAGGGCAGCAGCCTCAACAGGATGCTCGCAGCTCTGGGTAATAGCCATACCCATGGAAACCTTGGCAAAACCGCCGTTGGCAGCCTCGCCCCACTTGATTTCGTCGCCAACAACGTACTCAGCGTCGTCGGGCAGGTTCTGGCTTGCGCTCAGTGCGCTGGAGTCCCAGGTGAAGATGCCGGCGTACTTGCCGGTGATCCAGGCCTGACCATCGGTGATGGTCTTATCGCCGGCGGCGTTCATGGTCTTCAGGTCGGGCATCACGTGGTTATCTTCCAGGCTCTGGATCCATTCCAGACCTTCCTGCAGCTGCTCAACGGTGTAGTTCAGGGTGCTGTCGGTAACCCAGGGCTCGCCGTACTTGCTTTCCAGGTAGAAGGTCATCATGATCATGCGGTCCAGCGGGCCGGCAGCCAGCGGATAGTAGTCATCGCCCAGCTTTTCCTGGAAGGTCTTGGCGGTGTCCAGCAGCTCCTGCTCCGTAGTGGGGTAGTGGTCCAGGCCAGCCTTCTTGAAGGTTGCCATGTTCCAGTAGTAAATACGGCCGGCCATAGCGACGGGAACAGCCTGCAGGGAATTAGCCACAGTGCAGGCATCCAGAGCGCTAGAGGGGAACTGGGTCAGATCCAGCACATCGGAGTAATCGTTCAGGTTAACGAAGCTCTGACCCTTGCCGGAGTACTGGAACAGCCAGTTCCAGTTGACCTGCATCACGTCGGCAGCGGTGCCGGCAGCCAGGGCAGTGGACTGAGCTTCCTCCCAGCCGTTCCACGGGCCGTAAGTGCACTCAACGGTGATGTTGGGATATTTTTCAGTGAATGCCTTGCAGGCAGCCTCGTATGCAGCCTGGCGGGCATCGCCGCCCCACCAGCTGATGGTCAGGGTGATGGGATCGGTGGTGTTGACGGTGTGAGCCTCGGTAGCAGCCTCGGTAGAGGTGGAAGCAGCTTCAGAAGAAGCGGCCTCGGAAGAAGCTGCGGTGCTGTTGGCAGCGGAGCCGCCGCAGCCTGCCAGCAGGCCAGCAGCCATAACGCTGGCCATTGCAAGGGCGATTGCCTTTTTCATTGTTTTAGTCCTCCTAAAAATGTTCCTATAACGAGCGGCCTGACAACTGACCGCTTCATTCAACGCTATTATAATAACAAATTGTGAACATCAAAAAAATATCCAAAATAGTGTGCAAATTATAAAAACAAACAAATATTGCTTTAATTGAATGGGCAAAAAATCAACTCATGTCAAAACATACGAACTAAGACAAAACAATTTGTGCATAATACTGAAACAACTTGACCCCGCATCTAACAAAAAATACGGCAAAATCTTGCATAAAGTGAGGCAATTTGTGCGTATTTGTATATATTGCAAACGGCTGCAACGAAATTATAGGGGAAAACGTGTAAAATGCTGAATGGATCACAGAAAACAAACGCACAAATTCGGTAACGCAAAAAATGTACGCAAACGCACCTCTTTTGCGCATTCGTGCATAATTTGCAATGGGAAGAGATACAGTATGCTAAAAAATATTCGCGATGGCAAAATATGTGCTAAAAATGGAATGAAAATTGCTGCACATAAAACATATCTTGTATATGCGGCCTTTTGGTGCTCTGAAAATTGCGCCGCAAAGTGTTGGAAACAAAAATGGCACAAAAGCGGTGCTGCAAGGCTGGGCAGCGGCTTTTGTGCCATATATGTTGTCATTTACTTATTAAAAGGGCGAAACACAGATTGAAATAAAAGAATGGATCACTGGTGCGCGGGGTGGCGTTTCAGGAAAGCGCGGTATTCCCGGTACCAGCACTGGGGGCAAAGGCTCTGATACTCTACAGCATCCACTGTGTCAATCGCAACCTGGGCGCCCTCAAACACGAACTCGCCGTTTACCTTGCGGCCGTTGCAGGTGGCTTTGCGGCCGCAGGCGCAGATGGTTTTCATCTCCTCGATCGTATGGGCCAGCTCCAGAAGGCGGGTGGAACCGGGGAAACCGCGGTTCATAAAGTCCGCCCGCAGCCCATAGCAGATGACCGGAATGTTCAGGTCCACCGTGACCAAAAACAGCTGCTCGGCCTGCGCCGGGGTAAAGAACTGGCTTTCGTCACACAGCACACAGGCAGGGGCGCTGCCATGGACGGCGGTATCGGCCCGGACGATATCCAGGATGTCCATGTCCGGGCTGACCAGCATATCCACCTTGTGGCTGACCCCCAGGCGGGAAACAATATGATCGCCGCCTTTGGTGTCCACGCTGGCTTTCAGAATCAGCACCCGCATGCCGCGCTCGTTATAATTGAAAGCAACCTGCAAAAGCGCCGTGGTTTTGCCGCTGTTCATTGCGCCGTAACGGTAATATAGCTTTGCCATGTTTGGCTCCTTATTAAAATAAAGTGAAAAACAGCATGAAAATCGGGGTGTACCACAGGATCCTGCACCCATGCCGGGGCAGGCGCTGGGGTACACCCCGCCGGAAACAGTCATGTGCTGTGTGCCCGGCTTTTATTCATCATGGTTGCGCAGCCGGTAGCCAAGGCTCATCAGGCTGTCGCCCAAATGGACGTTTTCCACTGTGACCTGCGGATAAACGACCGAAAGATCATAGTGGCTGAAGTTCCAGAAGCCCTGAATACCCAGCCGAACCAGCTCGTCCGAAAGGTCCATGGCGCTCTGGCGCGGCACGCACAGCACGGCGACCACCGGCTTGTGCGCCGCACAGAAGCTTTCCAGCTCGGACAGTGGGCGGATGGTTACGCCGCTGATCTCCTTGCCCTCCAGGGCGGGGTTGACATCAAACGCGGCAATCAATTTGTAGCCGTTGGTATCGCGGCTGATAAAGCTGGAGACCGCCGTGCCCAGGCGGCCGGCGCCGATCAGCACGGTAGGCAGCAGCTCGCCGTTGCCAAACAGCAGTTTGCCAATCTCGGTAAGCAGCACATCCACCTTGTAGCCGATGCCCTGCTGGCCAAAACCGCCAAAACAGTTGAAATCCTGCCGCACCTGGCTGGCGGTGGTGCCCATCATGCGGGCCAGCTCGCTGGAAGAAATTTTATCACGCCCATCTGCCTGCAGGTTGCTCAAGTAGCGGTAATATTTGGGCAGCCGCTTGATCACGGGCAACGATGCCTTGTTTTGCATTGTTGATGACATAAAGACTAATCTCCCGTTCTCCGGGCAGGGGTAAAGGAAACACCCTGCCTCTTGTGTGATTCCGATGTAAATTCTAGTAAAAGTATAATCAATCTTGTGCCGATTGTCAATTTTTTATCTAAGTTTTTCCGCGCTTTTTTTGCTCAGTCGCGCCCCTCTGTGCATAAAAAAGCGTACCAGCGGGGCATACTGTCAGGGTATAGCCGGGTTTTGCACTGCCCGGCGCACCGATTTTGTCGGAAGGAAAGGACACCCGCCATGCCAAACCGTACCCCAAAACAACAGCCCGCCCCCCATGCTGCCAAGGACGCCAAGGATGTGGAGCGCATGCGGCTGGAACATGACCTGATCACGGACAGCGGCATTGTGCCCGCCACCAAGGGCCGCCATGCCATTTATTGCCTGACGGTGATCGGCACCATTGAGGGCCACAGCCTGGCCCCCGATAACCAGAAAAGCACCAAGTATGAGCATGTGATCCCCCAGCTGGTGGATATTGAGGAGGACCCCGCCATTGAGGGGCTGCTGGTTATCCTGAATACCGTGGGCGGTGATGTGGAAGCCGGGCTCGCTTTGGCGGAGCTGATCTCCGGCGTCAGCAAGCCCAGCGCAACGCTGGTGCTGGGCGGCGGGCATTCCATCGGCATCCCGCTGGCGGTTTCGGCCCGCAAAAGCTTTATTGTGCCCACCGCCACCATGACGGTGCATCCGGTGCGCCACTCCGGCATGGTGCTGGGGGTGCCCCAGACCCTGCGCTATTTTGAGCAGATGCAGGAGCGCATCGTCAGCTTTGTGGCGGGGCATTCCGGCATCAGCGCCAGGCGCTTTACCCAGCTGATGCACAATACCGGGGAGCTGGTGATGGATATGGGTACCGTGCTGGGCGGGAAACAGGCTGTGGAAGAGGGGCTGATCGACGCCATCGGCAACCTGGGCGATGCGCTGCGCTACCTGTATGCCGAAATCGACGCCGGGAAAACCGGATATTGAGGGGGCGCTGCCCGCCAGTGGGCGGAAAGGCTTTGATGAAAATAGAAAGAGAAAGGGGTTTTACAAGCGGGCGTTTTCATGCTACAATATACCTTATGCTATAAGGGGCAGTATGCCCCTGCCCAAAACAGCACGGCACAGCCGCCGTGGCGGATGGCAGATAAAATCACTGCGCGGAAAGTCTCTTTATGCGGGGCCGCCGGATGCTGTTTAATGGCCGCCCGCTGCCAGATAAAAGGCGAAAGAACTTTCGTTCAAAACGGGGGCAGGCCCGCCGCGCCAAAGCAAATCAACAATGGCTGCCCGCTGAACAGGGCAGCCTGAACATACGCATATTATAGTAAAGAGGTAGGGAGAGCATGGCACGTTCAAGTTCCGCCAAAAACGGAAAAAACAGTAAAAACACATACCGCGCCTCCGGCAGCAAAAGCAGTAAAAGCAGCAGCTCCGGGGCCAGACACAACAGTTCGGCCTCCGGCAGCAAAAAGCGGATGTCCAGGCTGGAACAGCGCCGCGCCCAGCAGCAAAACCTGATCCGCAGCGTGGTGCTGGCCGGGTTTGGCATTCTGGCCATTGCGCTGGTGCTGGTGCCGGGGCAGAGCTTCTGGAATGTTCTACGCAGCTGGCTGTTTGGCGCCTTTGGCGTGGTTACATATTTTGTCGGCCCGTTTTTGCTGTATCTGGCCTATCTGTTGGCATCCGGCTACCATGTGGGTACTTTCATTGGCAAGGTGCTGCTGCTGGCGGTACTGCTGGCCGGTACGGCGGTCATCTTCTCGGATTTTAAGGTAGGGGATACCCCCTGGCAGACCGTCAAGATGCTGTTTGCCTGGGGGCAGCGCAAGTTCTGGACCGGCGGTGTGCTGGGCGTGCCCATCGGCGCATCGCTGCTGGCCGTCTGTGGCCGTCCCGGTGCCAATATCGTCATGATTATTGTCATCCTGATGGGGCTGATGGTGTTTTTTGCCGTTACCCCGGTGGATGTGGTGCAGTTCATCAGCTATTATATTCAGGAATTCAAAGCCCGCCGCGCCGCCCGTGCGGAGGAAGAAACCGC
>ULZN01036422.1_pt1 | contig 13402 bp, 6 predicted proteins | sample 1963091 | NCBI WGS metagenome assembly ULZN01 (sample SAMEA4835889, study PRJEB28245) | human gut metagenome | biome: gut microbiome; material: fecal sample | place: Denmark | collected 2008 | reverse complement strand
GCGGGCTCGCTGGCTTCTTTGGATCTTATGAAGCAAGGAAAAGCTGATTTGGCCATTGTTCAGCAGGACGTTGCCGAAGCAGTTTTTTCAGGAAAGGCACTCTACGAAGGAAAACCTTACCAGGATTTTCGTGAACTGTGTTATCTGGGGTCCCGCACACTGTATTTTCTGGTGCCTCGACTTTCCACCCTCTCTGATATAAGGGAGTTCAAGGATTGTAAAGTCGCAGTAGGCGCTCCTGGATCGGGCATGGAAGTTACAGTTCGTGCCTTGTTGCGTGCTGCCCATATGAAACGTCAGGATATGGTCTTTCAGTATCTTTCCGATCAAGAAGCTTTATCTGCTGTAGCTTCCGGTCGAGTCGACGCAGCTTTGGTTATGGGGGGCTTACCGGATAAGGAAATCAATGAAGCTCTCGCGGGCGGAGCCCTTCGCTTGATTCCTCTTGAGGGAGCCGCTTTTGAGGAGCTAGCTGAACGGACGGGACTGTATTTGCCAACAACAATCAAATTAGGGACATATCCTTATATGGAGGGCCCTGTTTCCACCCTTTCTGTTCCAGTCCTACTTGTAGGAACAAGCTCGCTCCCGAAGGAGAGGACCCTGGCGCTGCGAAGCTTACTCCAAAATGGGGTGGGGGAGATCAAAAAAAGCGATGTTTCCCTCCTTTCTTTTCCAAATCAGACACTTTTTACGCCCTCAGGAATTCCGTTTCCTGAAAGTTGGGAGAGCTCGGAGAAGAAGAATCCGGGCGAATCTTCTCAATAAAGAGGAGAATGGCTGATTTTCTGCGCCAATCCGTTGCAAATCTAGACGCTACAAGTTATAATGAAATACTAGGGATTAGGGGAAGGATGGTCCATATCCTTCCCTTATTCTTAACGTGATTCTGTGTTAGCAGAGTAAAACAGGAATTTTCCACGGACTGTCATCGTCCCGTGGTTGATGGGTTTTAGGATCTAAAACCCCATAATTCATAGATTATCGTACTTTTGGAAGCCTTTCAGTCTCTTTTTTGTGTTAAAGGTGAGCTGCGAGCTTTCGCTAAAAAATTGAGGAGGTGTCCCTTTTGGCAAAAGGACAACAGAAAAAAATAAGCATCATCCCTTTGGGTGGTCTTGGTGAAATTGGTAAAAATATGACCGCGTTCCGTTACGGAGAGGAAATCATCCTGGTTGATGCCGGTCTTGCTTTCCCGGATGATGAAATGCTCGGGATCGATCTTGTCATTCCAAATTTTTCCTACCTTGTTGAAAACAAGGATAAGGTCAAGGCAATCTTCCTGACCCACGGTCATGAAGATCATATCGGTGCCATGCCCTATGTGATGAAGGAACTGAACTGCCCCGTTTATGGCTGCCCACTGACGCTAGGAATCCTGTCGGGCCGTCTTCGTGAAAATGGCGTTTCAGATCAAAAGTGCAAAGCGGTCAAGGCTGGGGCCACTGTTCGTGCTGGATCTTTTCGGGTCGAATTCATCCATGTGAACCATAGCATCCCCGATGCGGTATCTCTTGCAATCCATACGCCTGTGGGTACAATTGTCCATACGGGTGACTATAAATTCGATCAGACCCCTGTTGACGGCCAGCCTACGGACTTTGCACGGCTTGCCGAAATTGGAGATAAAGGCGTCCTGCTTCTGCTGGCTGATTCAACAAATATTGAACGGCCTGGATTTACGCCCAGTGAAAAGAATGTAGGAAAAACGCTCGATGAACAGTTCAGGGCTGCCAAGAACCGGATCATCGTGGCCACCTTTTCCTCCAACGTCCATCGCCTGCAGCAGGTCATTGACGCAGCTGTCATGACGCGCCGCAAGGTTGCCGTCATTGGACGCAGCATGGTCAATGTCGTCAATATTGCCAGCGAGATGGGATATCTCAAGATTCCTAAAGGTGTACTCATTGATATTGATGAAACACGCAACTATTCACCGCGTCAAATTGCCATCATTACGACGGGCAGTCAGGGGGAACCCATGAGCGCCCTTACCCGTATGAGCAATAGTGAGCATAAAAAAGTGTCCATCATGCCCGGCGATACGGTCATCATTTCCGCTACTCCGATTCCAGGAAATGAGCGCGGCGTGGGGCACACCATAGACAACCTCTATAAGCTCGGAGCGGAGGTCGTCTATGGACGGGAGCGGGGCATTCACGTTTCCGGTCACGCCAGTCAGGAAGAAATCAAGATGATGCATCGACTGATCCGTCCAAAATTTTTTATGCCGGTCCACGGTGAATACCGTCACCTCGTGCTTCATAAGAAGCTCGCTATGCAGCTTGGCATGAATAAGGATAATGTCGTCATTGCTGAAAATGGATCTGTTGTGGATGTAACTCCGAACTCCATTGGAATCAGCGGCCACGTAACAGCCGGCAAGACCCTCATCGACGGACTTGGCGTAGGCGATGTCGGCAATGTCGTTCTTCGCGACCGCCGCCAGCTCTCACAAGATGGGATTCTCATCGTTGTGGTAACTATTGATCACAGTAATTATTCCATTGCTGCTGGTCCTGATATTGTCTCCCGCGGATTTGTCTATGTCCGTGAATCGGAAGAACTCATGGAAGGCGCACGTGACCGGGTTCTCTCCACTCTTGATAAATGCCGGGAAAGCCATGTGACGGAATGGTCCAGCTTGAAGTCCGCCGTACGGGATTCCTTGGGGCGTTATCTCTTTGAAAAAACGAGACGCCGTCCCATGATTTTACCGTTGATCATGGAAGTTTAACTGTCTGATAAAATAAGGAAGGATTGCCGTGAAGAAAAAAACGCAGCCAAAGAATACAAAGAAGAGGACAAAGGCCGGGGAAAATGGTTTTTCCTACAAGCTTGAGGCCCTTGGGATCGTATATGCTGCTCTTGGCCTCTTCATGGCTGTAAGCCTTTGGTATCCCGAAGTCGGTTTTTTGGGAGATTCTGCCCATTATTTCCTGACCATGGGTCTGGGAAGGGGCGCTTTGCTTCTTCCTATCTATTTGGTGATTTTGGGGTTAGGCTATGTTGTGAATCATAAGCGTCTCCAGTTCTCCAAAAGATTCTTTTCCATCCTGCTTTTTTTGGTGTCCCTTCTTTCCCTCTGGCATGCCAGTGTGATCCCGGAAGGGGCTGAAATCCTGCCAGAATCATTACCTATCGGTGGCGGCCTCCTTGGAGGCGCCATCGTGTTTGTTTTCACAAAGATTGCAGGCCGTATTGGGACCTTTATTCTGCTCATTGCCCTGACCTTGATTTCCTTGGTCCTGACAAATCGCTTCTCCCTCAGCAAACCCTTGAAGGCAGCTGGGGAAGAGATGAAGAACGGAGCCATGACAGCCGCTCAGAAATGGAATGATTACCAAGATGCTCGCAGAAAGCGGAAACGGGAAATTTATGATCAGGAGCGGCAGGAAGAAGCACAAATAGATCAAGAGGCCCAAACCGAGGACCCTAAGCATCAGAGCATCAGTGAGATCATCAAGGGAGCCCTATCGAGTACAAAACCACTTGTTAAATTTGATAAGGATGAAATTGAGGGCACTTTGGCAGCCCAGTCACCGGCTGTGGAAAAGGAACCAGAATATGTGCCCTATGAACCTGTCATCCCACCGAATATTCCCGATGAGCCGGCAGGAACGGAGAAAGAAAAAACACAGACAGCCGTATCCAAAGATCAGGCAGAGGGTACTGCCCTTAGCACAGTTGAACAAGCCGATGCGTCCAGCTATGAATTTCCTCCCTTGACGCTTCTTAACCCACCGCGACCTGTCAATCGAAACCATTCTCGCCAGGAAATGGAAACCCAGGGGCACATCATTGAAAAGACGCTGACCGATTTTGGTGTTAAGGCGGCCCTTGTCAATGTCACCAAAGGGCCTTCTGTTACGCGGTATGAACTGGAACCGGCTCCCGGTGTCAAGGTGAACAAGATCCAGAATCTAGCTGAAGATATTGCCTTGAAGCTTGCCGTGACGAGCGTCCGTATTGAGCCAATCCCAGGCAAGGCTGCCATTGGGATTGAGGTACCGAGCCGCTACAGTGAGGCTGTGACATTCCGTTCCATCGTGGACTGTGATGAAATCCGTAACGCCAAAGGAAAACTTTGCGTCGGTCTCGGCAAGGATATCTCCGGCCGTGTTATTGTGGCCGATCTCAGCAAGATGCCTCATTTGCTGATTGCCGGTTCTACCGGGTCTGGTAAATCCGTTTGCATCAATACCATCATTGCCAGTCTTCTTTATCGGGCAAAACCGAACGAGGTCAAACTTATCCTTGTTGACCCAAAGGTCGTAGAACTGACAAATTACAATGGCATTCCCCATCTTTTGACCCCCGTTGTTACAGGGCCTAAACAGGCCGCCTCGGCCCTTCATTGGGCTGTTGTTGAGATGGAACGGCGCTACAGCCTTTTTGCAAAAACGCAAGTGAGAAAGATTGACGACTATAACGCCGTTGTTCCTGCTGATGAAGCCCTGCCCTTTATTGTTGTCATCATCGACGAATTAAGTGACCTCATGATGGTTGCCGCCGTCGATGTAGAAGACGCAATCCTGCGTCTTGCCCAAAAGGCCCGTGCTGCTGGAATCCATTTGATCCTTGCGACACAGCGTCCGAGTGTCGACGTCCTTACGGGGACCATCAAGGCCAATATCCCTTCGCGGATTGCCTTTGCTGTATCCTCCAATACGGATAGCCGGACCATCCTTGATATGAGCGGGGCTGAAAACCTTTTGGGCCGTGGGGATATGCTTTATTTCCCGACAGGTGCCAATAAGCCAACCCGTGTCCAAGGCGCCTTCATCACCGACGAGGAATTGGGACGGATTGTTGACTTCATCAAATCTGAATCCATTCCGACCGCGTATGAGGAAGAAGTAACGACCCAAGCCCTATCAGAAGATAAGAAAAAGCATGCTGCTGGGGAAGGGGAGGACGAGGCTGAGGACGACTTATTTGAAGATGCCTTGCGTCTTGTTGTTTCTACCCACCAGGCATCCAGTTCCATGCTCCAGCGAAAGTTCCGTATCGGCTATACCCGTGCCGCCCGGCTTGTAGATATGATGGAAGAAAAGGGAATTGTAGGTCCCAGTGAAGGGAGCAAGCCCCGCAGTCTCATAATGAGTGAGACTGCCATTGCGGAACGTTTCTTTACCAAGAACCCAAAGAAAGAGGCTGACTTTTCATGAAGCATATTGGAGAATACCTAAAGCAGCGGAGATGCGAAAAAAATATAACTCTGGAGGAAGTGGCATCCCAGACTGGCATCCGGGAGCAATATCTTACCGCTCTCGAATCCGGTGATTTTGAGAAGATTCCTGGAGATGTGTTTATCAAAGGGTTTATCCGGAATTACGGCAACTTCCTTGAAGAAAATGGCAATGATCTTGTCGAAGCTTACACAAAGGGCCTTGCCACACCAGAAGCCCTGCATGAACCCTTGAAGGCAGCTCCTTCGGATGTAAAAGAACAGCCCGAAGTCCTGCAGGAGCCCGCTTCTTCCCCTGCTTCCACAGCAGATGCCACGCCCGAAAACGACGAAGAGCGCACCATGGTTGTGACCCCTTCCATGATGGAAGAGGCGAGACGCTCGTGGGAAGAAGAGGAAGCATTCGAAGAAGAACAAGAAAAGACTACCCCGAAAGTGCAGGCCGTCATCAAGGAAATCGATGATGAACCGGAACCCGATGAAAATCAAAAAGAGGAATCTGGTATCGTTAAGAAACTGCGCCATTTCATTGAAAGCATCCTGTATGAAGAAGTCGACGAGGATGATGACGAAGATGACGACGCTGACGATGAGGCGTTAGAAAACGGCGAGGATAGACAGGAAAGCCCGCTTTATGCCTATCAAAAAAAGGAACGTCAAGACAATCGGAAGGGTGTCAGTGCCTATCTAAATATTCGGATCTTCGGCATTGTATTTGCCATTTTCTTTGGGATCTTCTGTGTGGTCATGGCTTATTTCCTGTTTGGCGGCAAGACCATGCCGGAAATCCCTGCTACGACGAGTCTATCTGACAGTGTAAAGAGTGAAAATTCTTCAACCAGGAAGGCGGAAGAAGCAAAAAAAGAAGAGAAACAGCCGGAGACAAAGGAAGAAAAAAAGGGGGACACCAAAGCCTTTGGAAAAGAACAGAAAAATGGGGTCACGGTAACAGTTACGTATAATAAACCCGTCTGGACGGAAGCCGATATTGACGGTAAACGTGTGGAAACGGCTACGGTCAGTGCTGGGTCGACAAGAACGTACAATGGAAAATCCACTGTTAAACTGAGTTTCGGCAGTATTCGAGACGTATCCATCAAGGTCAACGGAAAAGACTATAAATTGAAGGATACAGAGTGGGGGACCATGAGCAAGACTTTCCGTGCCCAGTAAATAAAGAGAGGAGTCCAAGTTGAAAATAGGAGTTGTAAGCCTAGGATGCCCTAAGAACCTCGTTGATTCTGAGGTCATGATGGGACTTATCCGTGACCGTAAATGGGAACTGACTAATGATCCATCCCATGCCGACATCATTATCGTCAATACCTGCGGTTTCATCGAAAGTGCCAAAACCGAATCCATCAATACCATCCTGCAGATGGCAGAATATAAGAAAATAGATTCCCATCGTAAACTCATTATGACGGGCTGCTTGGGTCAGCGTTATGCCCACGAACTTTTTGAACAGATGCCCGAAGTGGATGCAATTATCGGAACAGAATGTTATGATGCCATTGGGTCGGTCATTGATCGCGTGGAAAAGGGAGAGCGTTTTGTGCTGCTTGAAGCGCCTAAGCAATACTCCCAGCCTAAGAGCCGCGTCCTTTCCACTCCGCAATATACAGCTTATGTGAAGATTGCCGAAGGCTGCAGCAATCGCTGCTCCTATTGTGCTATTCCAAAAATACGGGGACCATATCGCAGCCGACCCTATGAGGAAATTGTAGAAGAAGTAAAATCCTTGGTTCAGCAGGGTACGCGGGAAGTTATCCTTGTTGCGCAAGATACGACGCAGTACGGGATTGATTTATACCACAAACTGCGTCTTTCCGAGCTTTTGCGTGATCTGAATGAGATCCCTGCCTTAACATGGATCCGCATCCTATACTGTTATCCCGAATCCTTTTCTGATGAACTCATAGAGACCATGGCCCAATGCAAGAAGGTTTGCCACTATGTTGACCTTCCGCTGCAGCACGCCAGCAATTCTCTTTTAAAGACCATGCGCCGTAGGGATACGCGGGAACAGGTTGAAATGCTCCTTGCTAAACTTCGCAACAGGATGCCTGACATCTGCCTGCGGACGACTTTTATTGTCGGCTTTCCAGGAGAAACTGAAGCGCAATTCGAGGAACTCCTTGATTTTGCTCAAAAAGAACACTTCCAATGCGCAGGTGTCTTTACCTATTCACAGGAAGAGGAAACCGAGGCAGGTGCCATGAAAAACCAGATCGATGAAGCAACCAAGCAGGAACGCTATCATCGCTTGATGGCACTGCAAGCCAAGATTTCTGAGGAAATCCAACAGGAACGGGAAGGAAAGGTCCTGACAGTTCTTGTGGAGGGACATGATGAAAAAAATCCGGACCTTGCTGTGGCGCGGTCCTATGCGGAAGCTCCTGATATTGACGGTAAGATCTTTATTGAAGGTGCTAAGGGACTTCGGGTAGGGGACTTTGTCAACGTCCAGATCGATCAAGGCTTTACGTATGAGGCTGTTTCTCACCTCGTAAAGGAGTGAATGTTCTGTGGATGTAGAAATCATCAGTACGGGAACGGAACTTTTATTGGGGGATATCCTTAATACGAGTTTCCAGCTCCTGTCAAGAACCCTGAATGACGCCGGTTTCAGTGTCCTTTATCAATCAACGGTGGGAGATAATCAAAAGCGCCTTTTAGCTGCCCTTTCCATTGCGCAAACGCGTGCCCAGATCATCATCCTTACGGGCGGCTTAGGCCCCACAAGAGGCGATATTACAGCTCAGACCGTTGCCGATTTTCTTGGTCGTCCCCTTGTGCTGAGTGAGGAATGGCTGAAAAAGATGGAGGCTTATTTTGCCTCTCGCGGACTTGTCATGAGCCCCAATAACCGGAAACAGGCCTATGTACCGGAAGGGGCGGTCATTTTCAATAATGATGTGGGAACCGCACCGGGTATGGCGATTGAAACAAATGGCGGCAAGGTTTTAATCCTGCTGCCAGGACCGCCTGAAGAAACCAAGTTCGTCCTTGAAAATGAGATGATGCCTTACCTTCGCCAGAAATTCCAAAGTCAAGGGATCATCCATTCCCGCATTCTTCATCTAAAAGGGTTGACCGAATCCATGACAGCCGAAAAACTTGATGACATTATCATGGCACAGACCAATCCGACAGTGGCACTATACGCGCGCCGCGGTGAAATCCTTGTACGGATCACAGCAAAAGCTGCAAGCCTGGAAGATTGTATGGCACTCATTCACAACGAGGAGACCAAGATCCGTGCCAAAGTTGGAGAATATATTTACGGAACTGACTATGAGACTTTGGGGGAAGCACTGGGAAAGTTGCTGCGTGCTAAGGGCATGACCATCGCTTTTGCAGAATCCTGCACGGGAGGGCTTGCCTCAAGTCTGGTGACCGATGTACCGGGAAGTTCGGAATACCTCATTGGTTCCGTTGTTTCCTATACCAATCAGGTCAAACATGAGATCCTGGGCGTTCCCCAGGAAACGCTCGATACGTATACGGCGGTATCCAAGGAAACGGCGATTGCTATGGCTGAAGGGGTGCGCCGTTTAATGCGCAGCGATATTGGTGTCAGTATTACAGGGATTGCAGGTCCTACAGGCGGTTCACCGGACAAACCGGTAGGACTGGTTTATGAAGCCTGTGCAACAAAGCATGGCACGGTTGTACAGGAACTTCGCTATCGGGCTTCGCGCACGACCGTCAAACTCCGTGCAGCAATGAACGCCATGGCCCTTGCCATGGATGAAGCTAAGAAATGAATCGTGCCAAACAAGTATGTTAGGAGAACCTATGACAGAACCAACAATTACGACCTTTGAAGACCTGAACCTTGACAAAAAGATTCTCTCTGCCCTGAAAGACATGGGCTTTGAGGAACCGTCACCCATCCAGAAAGGGGCCATTCCCCTTGCACTTGAAGGGGATGATATCATCGGACAGGCTCAAACCGGTACGGGCAAGACAGCGGCTTTCGGCATTCCCATCATCCAATCCATTGATGAAAAGAATCGCCATGTCCAGGCCTTGGTCATGTCCCCAACACGGGAACTATGCATCCAGGTGGCAGAAGAAATCAGCAAAATTGGCCGGCTGAAGCGTGTCCATGTCCTGCCTGTATATGGCGGACAGCCGATTGAACGCCAGATTCGGAGCCTGAAACATGGCGTCCAGGTCGTTATTGGGACCCCGGGCCGCCTTTTGGATCATTTGCGCCGCGGCACCATCAGTTTGGACCATATCCACTTCCTCGTCCTTGATGAAGCGGATGAAATGCTTGATATGGGGTTCATTGAAGATATTGAGACCATCATCAAGGAAGTTCCGCCAGAACGGCAGACCATGCTTTTTTCAGCGACGATGCCCCGTCCAATCTTGAGCATCAGTAAAAAGTACATGCGGACACCAAAGGTGGTAGCCATCCACAAGGAAATTGTGACGGCTCCGACCATTGATCAATATTATTATGAAACGCGCGATAAAGTGGATGGTCTGTGCCGAATCCTTGATACGACAGATGACTGCAAGATGATCATTTTCTGCCGCACCAAGAAAGGCGTGGATGAACTGGTCATTGCCCTTGCCACCCGTGGCTATGAGGCGGAAGGCCTCCATGGGGACCTGAGCCAGACGCAGCGTGATCGGGTAATGAAGAAATTCCGTCAAGATCAGGTTGATATCCTCGTTGCAACAGATGTAGCGGCCCGCGGTATTGATATTGACAATATCACCCACGTGGTGAATTTCGATGTTCCCCAGGATCCGGAAAGCTACGTCCACCGCATTGGCCGTACTGGTCGCGCCGGCAATACCGGCGTCGCCTTGACCTTTATCACTCCTCGTGAATTCCGTCAGTTAAAGCTCATTGAACGAAGCGTAAAGACGAAAATTATCCGCGGCCAGCTTCCGACCGATGCCAATGTCCTTGAAAAACAGCGGGAACAAATCATTTCCAAAATGCAGAGCATTCTTGAACAAAATCAATATCATGATTATCTGCCTATTGCAGAAGCCCTGGAAAATGATTATGACATTCATGATATTGCGGCGGCCGCTATCAAATTCATGCAGGAAGGAAATAAAGCTTTGGAAGAGCCCCAGACTGCGGATGCGCTGCCTGAAGCTCTTGCCAACACGGGGGCTCGCCCCGGCATGGTTAGACTATTTATCAACATCGGCCGCAGTGCCAAAGTCACGGTACGGGATATCATCCAAAGCATTGCCATCGAAGCCGAGATTCCAGCAAAATCGATTGGCCGCATCAGCATCTATGACAAATTCAGTTTTGTTGAAGTTCCTGCCGACTCAGCAGAAAAAGTCATGGCCGTGATGCATAAAAATACCATTCGCGGATTCCGCGTCAACATGGAGCCCGCTAAAGCACGGAGATAAGCACCATGGATAACATCGTCTACGGGAAGACGGAGGGAATTAAAAAACGGGTCTTGGAGCAGCTTCAATCGCTCTACGACCTGCATCTTGATCAGGGCCAGCTCATTTCGGAGGAACTGGCCCTCCTTCTGCGTGATATTTCGGAATCCATTGGACGCGAAGTCTCTGTCTATGTGGACCGCAAAGGAATAATTTCCAGTGTTTCAGTTGGCAGTGATCATGCAGTTTCCCTTCAGGATACGGGAAGCCGGCGTTCTCTGTGGCGTTTGTCAGGAATCACTGCAATCCATACTCATCCGTCCGGCACATCTCGCTTAAGTGGGGTAGATATTTCCACACTTAAAAATTTGCGTCTTGACGGCATGGCGGCTCTTGCTTGGAAAGATGCGGAAGCGATGCCCCTTCTTTCTTTAGGCCTGATTACAGACCTTACTGATGATGGAGTGCCAGTTGCCGAGGAATTTGGACCTTATTCTGCCAAAGAAGCTGCCCGTATTCCTTATGGAACGCTCTTGCAGACGATTGAACGAATTTTAGGAAAAAAGACACGCAGCGAAAAAACGGGAAAAGAAGTAGAACGAGCCATGCTGGTTTCCCTTCATTGGGGAGAGGATTGTTCTCGCTATTGTGTTGAAGATTCCGTTGAAGAATTGGCACAGCTAGCAGAAACGGCAGGGGCCATTGTCGCAGCTAAATTTGTCCAGTCCCGTCCCAAACCAGATCCAGTATTTTTTATTGGAAAGGGGAAAGTTGAGGAAATGGCCCTTTTTGCTCAACAGGAAGATATTGATTTATGCCTTGTTGACGATGACCTCTCTCCGGCCCAGCAACGCAACCTGGAACAAGCGTTAGGTGTCCGGATCATTGATCGAACAGGCCTTATCCTTGACATCTTTGCCAAACGGGCCAGAACCAGTGAAGGTAAGCTTCAAGTGGAACTGGCTCAACTGCAGTATCTTCTGCCCCGCATCATGGGGCAGGGCGCCAGTTTGTCTCGCTTGGGCGGCGGCATCGGAACAAGGGGCCCTGGCGAAACTAAACTTGAAGTGGACCGCCGGCGGATCCGTGACCGTATCGGATTTTTAGAAGCCCAGATTGAAAAGATGAAGGGGGCACGCCGGACGCAGCAGAAAGCCCGGGAAAAAAGCAGGATCAAACAAGTCTGCCTTGTGGGCTATACAAACGCAGGTAAATCTTCCCTGCTGAATGCCCTTACCCATTCAGAAATCTATGCAGAAAATCAACTTTTTGCAACGCTTGATCCAACAACGCGGCAACTCAGCCTGCCCAATAAGGAAGTTTGTACCTTGACAGATACGGTCGGCTTCATTCAACGCCTGCCGCATCAATTAGTGGCCGCTTTTCGTTCGACGCTCGAAGTCGTAAAAGGGGCAGATCTCCTGCTCCATGTGATCGATGTGAGCCATGAACTTCACGAGAAACAGGAGGAAGCGGTGCTAAGCGTCTTAAAGGAACTTGGTGTAACAGATACACCAATCCTGACCGTCTACAATAAGATCGATAAGCTGCCGGATCATGAGGGGCTAAAAAAGCGGCTTGATCGAGAGGAATCCCTCGCCATTTCTGCCCGCTCTGGAGAAGGAATCCCCGCCCTTATTAAAAAGATTGCAAGCTTTCTCAATGAAGGAAAGACGGAAGTGACCCTGCTGATTCCTTATACAGAAACAAAGCTCTCGGCTCAGCTTCACGAAAAAGCGACGGTCCTATCCGAAAGTTACGGGGAAAAGGGAGCCCTTATGAAAGTCCGTTTGGATAAACATGATGTAAAGCACTATGCCCCTTATCTAAAGGAGGAAACATAAAACATGATCAATTGGGATGAAATCGAAGAGAAAGCCTTGCTTGAGGTGCAAAAGACGAGCTTTATCCATGAAAAGACTGCCCTTCTCAACACTCGTAAGGTCCTTAAAGCATTCCGTAATCATCAAGTAGCCGATTATTACCTGAAACCAAGCACGGGCTACGCCTATTCTGATACGGGAAGGGATGAACTGGATGGAATCTATGCGGAACTCTTCGGCACGGAAGCAGCCCTTGTAAGAAGTCAATTCGTTTCTGGTACCCATGCTCTTGCCGTTGCTTTATTAGGTGTTTTAAAGCCGGGAGATGAGCTGATTGGAGCTACGGGAGAGCCCTATGATACGATGCAGACCATCATTGGTTCCCCCATCAAGACCCCGGGCTCCCTAGTCAATCAGGGTATTAGCTATCACGAAATCCCCATGATTGCCAATCATCCCAACATCGACGCCATTGTGGCCGCAATTACCGACAAGACCCGGATGGTCCACGTACAGCGTTCCTGCGGCTACAGCAGCGTCCGCAAAACACTGACTGTCGATGAAATCGGAGAAATCTTCAGTGCAGTCAAACGGGTTAAGCCTGATATCATCTGCTTTGTCGATAACTGCTATGGCGAATTTATCGAAGATAAAGAACCAACCCAAGTCGGTGCTGACCTCATGGCCGGTTCCCTCATCAAGAACCTAGGCGGCGGTATTGCTCCGACCGGCGGTTATATCGTGGGACGCAAGGATCTTGTCGAACTTGCTTCCTATCGTCTCACGGCGCCAGGATTAGGCGGAGAAATGGGAGCAACGCTTGGGGATACGGCCCGTGAATTTTATGAAGGCCTGTTTTTTGCGCCTCATGTAGTCCTTCAGGCCATCAAGACTTCGATTTTTGCGGCTTCCGTATTCCAGAATCTCGGATTCGAAGTGTCTCCGCTACCAGAAGAACGCCGCAGCGATATCATCCAAACGATTACCCTAAAAACCAAGGAAAATCTCT
>ULZN01042066.1_pt1 | contig 13728 bp, 16 predicted proteins | sample 1963091 | NCBI WGS metagenome assembly ULZN01 (sample SAMEA4835889, study PRJEB28245) | human gut metagenome | biome: gut microbiome; material: fecal sample | place: Denmark | collected 2008 | reverse complement strand
AAATAAAATATTCTGTAAAATCTATTATATCTTGATATTCGATTTTTCTGTTATTTAATTTTCCTGTATAAAGTAAATATGATAATATTGCTACAAAAACTGAATTTAAGTCAATTTCAGTTTTTTCATCTTGTAATTTTTTATTTATTACAAAATAAGGATAATAGACTTTTAAGTTTTCTTCTCTTGAATCTATTTCTTCTATTACATCTTTTATTATTTCTTCATAAGCTTGTTCTTTTATATCTTCTGCTGTAAATACTTCTTTTTCTTCGTTTTCCAAAATCTATTCTCCTTTCATTATTTTTTCTGCAATACTTGCATTAAACACTTCTTGTGGGATATATAATTTATTTTCAAATATATATTGTAATTTTTTTTGATAATCTTTATCAAATTCTTTTAAAAATTCTTCATTGTTTTTTAAATTACAAATTTGATTTGCTCTTATTTTATTGGGATTTTTTTCTATATCTAATATTTTTTGATATCCTGTTTTATAGGCTTTTATATTATATTGTGAATACTTACTTTTTAACTGTTCATAAATATTTATTCCTTCATAATCAATATCTCCAAAATATTCGATTATGTTATTTTCTAATTTAAAATTATTGATAAATTCAAAGCTTTTTAATATCTTTTTTCCTTCTCCATATATGACTAAATATATATTTTTATATTTAGTTGTTTTTACTACATTTTGTATTGTCCAAAATGTATCTTTGTTTTCTATTATTAAAATTTTTCCTTTACTAAATTCTTTATTTTCATAATAAAAAAATGGCTCATAAGTTTCATAACATTTTAAATCTTGTAATGTTAATCCAAGCTTTTTTATTATATCTTCTCTTTCTTTGAGCAATTTTTCGTTTTGAAATATTTGATATGATCTTTCGTTTATTGTTAAGACACCTTCTATCGGTTTTGAAATAAATTTACTTATTGAATTAATAATTTCTTTGTCTTTTTGATATTCTTTTGTATTTTTTAAATAATAGTCTATTTTAAGCTTATTTGATAAATTTATAATTTCTTGTTTTATATTTGCATCATCTTGTTTTATTATTTTATATTTTTCTGAAATTCCTTCTACATTTGTTTTTGATGTTTTTTGTGGTTCTATATATCTCTCTTGAACTAATTTTTCAATTTCGTTTTTTAGTATTTTTTCATTTTGTGGAGTATATTCAAGATTTAGGTTTTCTCTTATTTCTTTTATGTTTATTGTTTTGGATTTTTTAGATTTTACTAGGACTATTATTTGTTCTTTTATTTCCATTTTCATACCTTTCTTTAAGGTTATTTTTTCGGTTACATCATATCATAAAAGCCTTGAAAAATCAAGGCTTTATTCTAATAAATCCCCTGCTATCAAATTGATAACAAGGGATTTATTTATTACTTAAAATTAGTCCAAATATTTATTTGGATTGATATTTATCATAGATTTCATATGCTTCTTTTTCATCAAGGATTTTCTGCTCTAACAATTTTTCTGCCATTTCAGTAACCATATCTTTATGTTCAGTAATAATCTTTTTAGTTTCTTCGTAAAACTTATTTAAAAGTTCCTTTATTCTGTTAAGTACTTGATTATTTACATCAGTACCAGCTAACAATGAAACATTAATACTTGAAATAGGTACAATTCCCAATTCATCATCAAAACAATCTTCTACCAAATATTTTCTTAACAATCTTTCAGCATTAATTAAATCTTCTTTTGCACCATCCATAATATGGATTATTTTCAAAAAACTTTTTCCAAAGCATTTCTTGGCAATCATAAAACTATCTTCACTAGTAGATATTTCATTTTTTGACACCAATATTCAATAATTTCTTTTCGTTCCTTGGCATCAGGAAAATACATCTCAATTTTGATATCAAATCTTCCAAGACGTTTAACACTTCTTTCGATATTTTCTTTTCTTGTTGTTGCAACTACAAAAATATTATCTTTCTTACTCATTTCAAAATTAAACTGAGCACAATTTTTTTCTCCATTATCATTTTTGTAAATTGCATCAAATTCATCAAAGAAAATAATACAAGATTTTTTAAGTCTTGCTACTGAAAAAATTTTTTTTATATCTGTTGCACTTCTTACTTCTCCTCCAGAAATAATCATATATGGCATTTGTGCTTCACCAATAAATACTTTTGCCATAAAAGTTTTTCTTGTTCCTTCAGGGCCTTTAATGATAATGCCTTTTGGCTTACTTTCTTGATTATTTAAAATTTTAGAAATTGCTTGACGTATAAGCATCATATCCTATTACATCATCAAACCGAATATCAATTTTTGAATCAAATTTAAACATTAGTCTTCCAAACCAACCTGTTGTAAATTGAAGCTGTTTATAAAGCATAACTTGCCTCCTATAATAAATTTTCAAAGTTCGTACACATGTATCATAATATATTTTACATAATTTTCCAATCAAATTTCAAACAAATTGAGCCAATTAATCTCATTAGACTAATTGACTCATTTGGTTAGTAGCCATTTCCTTGCAAATAGGCAATTCGTTCAATTGTTGCTGTGTTTCCGGAACTATCTGAAACTGAATAAATAAATATGTACTTTCCAACTTCAAACTCATCTGGCACACATTTTCTTTGAACTTTCCAGGTCAAATCTCCATCATAGTTATCCAATGCTTCATATCCTGGTTCTCTATAGTTTTCAATATTTTTAGTTTGAACCACAGCATCTCCTTTTAATGTTATAATTGGTGGCTGAGTGTCCACAACATGTATTGTTTGATTTAAAATTCTGATTCCAAATATATAGCTAATTTTATAATCTCCAATTTTTGTTGTATCTACTGTATTAATTGAGATTACTGCCTTATCAGACACATCCCAAAAGAGCCATTTTATTGTTGCATTTTGAACATTTGCTCCAACTTCAATTGTTTCTTCAGCATTTTGAGTTATTTTTACACACCCCAATATAGTTGCTATTGCTACAAAAATTGAAAAAGCTGTTATTAATGTTCTAAAAAAGATTGATATTGCCCCAAATTGTTTTTGCCGTTTTTTACTCATTTTGCTACTCCTCCTAAACAAATTATTATTTTGGATACAAAAAACGGTTTCAAAATTGAATTATACCATATTTTCCAAAAAAAGTAAATGTATTTTTTTATAATTTTCGGAAATTATATATTTAGGTGGTGATATTTTATGACAAATAAAGAGCTTTTATATGTTGAAGATGCTTTAGGACATGAAAACTATATGAAAACATGTAGCAAAAAAACAGCTACACAACTTACTGATCCAACTCTTGCTACTTTTATTGGTGAGTTAGAGCAAAAGCATACTGAATTGTATAACAAATTTTTAAATTTATTATAAAAGAAAGGAATTGTAATTATGCAAGATAAAGATTTAATGGAAAATGAACTTCTTGTTGTTAAAGGTGTTTGTGACTTATATTTACATGGTGCAATAGAATCAACAACAGCTGAAGTTCATACTGCTTTTAAAGAAGCTTTAAATGAATGTTTGAATATTCAAAATAAAATTTATAATTTGATGGCAGAAAAAGGTTGGTATCAAACAGAAAATGCTGAACAACAAAAAATAACTGCTGCTGAGCAAAAATATTCTAATCAAAATAATTAGTTTATTATATAGAAATAGAATTTCCGCGAAATGCAGAAATTCTATTTCTCTAGTTTTTATAATTTTTTAAATAAGAATCCATCTTCTCTATAAATTCTTCATTATTTTTTGTTTTGGTAATTTGAGAAATTATTTGCTCTGTAACATCTGCAACAGGTAAATTATTTAATGCTTTTCTTAATGCAAATACTGTTTCTAATTCTGGTTTTGTCAATAATAAATCTTCTCTTCTTGTTCCAGATTTATTTATATCAATTGCTGGGAATATACGTTTTTCAGATAGTTTTCTATCTAAGTGTACTTCCATATTTCCTGTTCCCTTGAATTCTTCAAATATTACATCATCCATTCTACTTCCTGTTTCAATTAATGCTGTTGCAAGTATTGTTAAACTTCCCCCATTTTCAATATTTCTTGCTGCTCCAAAGAATTTTTTTGGTTTATGTAATGCTGCTGGATCTAGGCCTCCTGATAATGTTTTACCAGATGATGGCATAACTAAATTATATGCTCTTGCTAATCTTGTAATACTATCTAATAATATTACAACATCTTTATTATGTTCTGTTATTCTTTTTGCTCTTTCTAATACCATTTCAGCTACTTTTACATGATGTTCTGGCATTTCATCAAATGTTGAATAAATAACTTGTCCTTTTATTGAACGTTTCATGTCTGTTACTTCTTCTGGTCTTTCATCTATAAGTAAAACTATTAATTCAACTTCTGGATTGTTTTCTGATATACTATTTGCTATTTTCTTTAATAATGTTGTCTTTCCTACTTTTGGTGGAGCAACAATCATTCCTCTTTGTCCTTTTCCTATTGGTGAAATTAAATCAATTATTCTCATTGCATATTCTGTTGGCTTTGTTTCAAGTTTTAGTTTTTCATTTGGATAAATTGGTATTAATTCATCAAATCTTTTTCTTTTTGCAGCCTTTTCTGGATGTTCTTCATTTACTTCTCCAACAAATATTAATGAGGGGAATTTTTCTCCTTCTTTTGTTCTAGCAATTCCTTTTATTATATCACCAGTATCTAGTTTAAATCTTCTTATTTGAATTGGTGAAATATATACATCTTTTGGACTTGATAAGTAATTATCTCCTCTTAAAAATCCATATCCATCTGGTAATACTTCAAGTATTCCTTCAACAATTTGATCATCATCATTTGTTACCTTATACTCAATTGTTGAACTTGCTTCTGATAATTCTCCCATTTGTTCATCATCATTCTCATCATATCTTAATTCGTCATTTTCTTCTACTTTTGGTTTTGATGAGTCTTTAATTTGATTTAATAATACTATTAATTCTTCTTTTTTTAGCTTTGAGATATTTTTTATGTTATGCTCTTTGGCAAAATTTCTCAACTCTAATAATGTCATGTTTTCTAAATCTGACATAACTACCTCCTATTTATTTGATTTTTTAATTTAAATTTTTTGGATTCTTTTGAGACTTAATAAAAATAAAGATAAATCCTTAAAACTTGAATGTTTTAAGGATTTACTTATTACTATCGACATAAACTCTTTCATTTTGTAAATACATTCCTAGTTTTTCGCGTGCTACTTTTTCTATATATTCTGGTGAATTTGATTTATTTATTTCTTCTTCTAAATTTTGTTTGTTTTGATCTAGTTCGTCTTGTGCTACATTTATTTTTGTAGATAATTCTTTGATTTCTTTTTGATATTGTATTATATTTTTTTGTTGTCTTATTAACACCACTCCCCATACTATTATGGCAATTAAAAAGACAGGTATTAAAAATTTATTCTTTTTCATAAGTGCTCTCCATTTTTTTAAACTTTAGATAATATATTATTCTCCATTACTTTCCAAATTCCCCTTTTTTCTCTTTGAATTTAATTAGTTTTTTTAATTTATTTAATATATTATTAATAAATTTTATTGGAATTTTAAAGATTTTGCTGATAAATGTCAATATTATTTTTATTTTACTCATTATAAAATAATTTATTTTTATAAATATTGTACTCAATGTTAATGTATATATTACTGCTCCTATCAATATTCCTAATATCATATATATTCTGATTTCTCCATCATTAAAGAACCATATATTATATAATACAATTATTCCTGCTAATATCCAATATATTATATCTTCTAGGTATGTAACTAAATCTGGTGTTTTAAATGTTTTCCTTAATGCTCTAAAAAAGTCAAATAACACTCCTAATCCAATTCCTGTTAATGAAAAAACTATAAATAAATATGTTTGATTTTCTACCATTTTATGCCTTTCTTTTATTTAAAGATTTTGCTTAATAATGATGTTCCTCCATTTTTTTCTGGTACTTTTTGACTATATGTTAGGCTTGAAATTTCTCCATCAACTATTACTTCTGATGTATCTAAACTTAATTTATTTATTCTAATATTTTCTCCTTTTACTGTAAGTAATCCTAATTCTGTATCTATCATTACTACTTGATCATCAAAACTTAATACATCATTTACTCCCGATACATTAAGCTTTTCTCTATTTTCTAATACTATATTTTGAACAATGTTTTGATTAATTGTCGTACTTTTTCTTTCTTCTATCATAATTTAATATCATCCTTTCTCTTTCATACTAAATTATAATATGCTGTTAATATAATAAATATAACTAAAAAGAGCACATAAAATTATGCGCTCTAATTAATTATTTTAATCTTTCTTCAAGATTTTTTAACATATTTTGATATTTTTCAAGTTTTGCTTTTTCTTCATTAATTTTAGCTTCTGGAGCTTTATTAACAAATCCTGGATTTGAAAGCATTTTACTTGCTCTTTCAATTTCAGCAATAACTTTTTTCTTTTCTTCTTCCATACGTTTTCTTTCTTCTTCAATATCAACAAGTTCTTCAAATGGTATATATAATTCAATCCCATCTGTTATGATTGATAATGCATTTTGTGCAATTCCTTCTTTGTTTTCTTGAACTTTGATATTTTCACTATATCCTAATTTCTTTAAAAATCCTTCAGATTGATTTATTAAATATTTATATTTTGTTGTTACAAATATTAATTCTGTCTTTTTTGATGGATGTACATTTGAGCTTGCTCTTAAATTACGAATTCCTATAATTATTTCTTTTAATTTTTCGATTTCTTCTTCATCAGCTTTAAAATTATATTTTTCATCAAATTGTGGGAATTTTGAAATCATTATACTTTCATCAATATTAAATAATTGTAAATATATTTCTTCTGTTATAAATGGCATAATTGGGTGTAATAATTTTAATGAATTCATTAATACTTCATTTAATGTTACTTGTGCCATTAATTTGCTTTCTTTATCATCACCATATAAACGTGTTTTTACAATCTCTATATACCAATCACAGAATTCATTCCATATAAAGTCATATATTTTTTGTGTTGCAACTCCTAAATCATAATTTGTAATGTTTTCATTTACTTCTTTTGATAATGTATTTAATTTTGATATTATCCATTTATCTTCTTTAGCCAATTTTGCTGTATCAATTTCATCTAATTTTGGTAATTTTTCAACACCATCTAAATTCATTAATACAAATTTTGCAGCATTCCATAATTTATTTGCAAAGTTTGAGGCTTGTTCTAGTTTTTCTGGCATATATCTTATGTCATTTCCTGCTGAAATTCCTAAAACCAATGAAAATCTTAATGCATCTGTACTATATTGATCAATAACTTCTAATGGGTCTATTCCATTTCCTAATGATTTTGACATTTTTCTACCTTGACTATCTCTTACAATACCATGTATTAATATATCACTAAATGGTTTTTGTTTCATACATTCTAATCCAGAAAATATCATTCTTGCTACCCAGAAGAATATTATGTCATATCCTGTTACTAATACATTTGTTGGATAAAATGTTTTTAAATCTTCACTATCCATATTAGGCCAGCCAAGTGTTGAGAATGGCCATAATGCTGAACTAAACCATGTATCAAGAGAATCTTCATCTTGATGTAATTTTGTTGAACCACATTTTTCACATTTTTCTGGTGCTGTTTTGCTTACATTTATATGTCCACATTCATCACAATAATATGCTGGTATTCTATGTCCCCACCATAATTGACGTGATATACACCAATCTTGAATATTTTCCATCCAGTTAAAATATGTTTTTTCATATCTCTTTGGAATAAATTTTATATCATCTTCCTTAACAGCTTTTATTGCTGGTTCTGCTAATTCTTTCATTTTTACAAACCATTGATTTGATATTCTTGGTTCCACTGTATTATGACATCTATAACATTTTCCAACATTATGTGTATAATCTTCTGTTTTAACAAGTGCACCTATTTCTTCTAGTTTTTTTACTATTAGTTTACGTGCTTCTAATGTTGTTAATCCTTTATATTCTGGTACTAAATCTCCCATTATTGATGAATCATCAAATACTTCTACTATTTCTAGATTATGTCTTAATCCTGCTTGATAGTCATTCATATCATGTGCTGGTGTTATTTTTACACAACCTGTTCCAAAGTCTTTTTCTACAAAGTCATCTGCAATTATTGGAATTTCTTTATTCATAATTGGTAATATACATGTTTTTCCAATTATATCTTTATATCTTTCATCTTCTGGATGTACTGCAACGGCACTATCTCCTAGCATTGTTTCAGGTCTTGTTGTTGCAACTATTACATATCTGTCTGTTCCTTTTATTTGATATCTTATATGCCATAAATGTGATGGTTCTTCTTCAAATTCAACTTCTGCATCTGATAATGATGTATGACAAGATGGACACCAGTTTATCATTCTTGTTCCTTTATATATTAGTCCTTTTTTATATAAATTTACAAATTGTTCTAATACAGCTTGTGATAATCCTTCATCCATTGTAAATCTTGAACGTTCCCAATCACATGAACAACCTAATTTACGTTGTTGTTTTTGGATTGTTCCTCCATATTCTTTTGTCCAAGCCCATGCTCTTTCCAAAAATTGTTCTCTTGTTATATCAGCTTTTGTTAATCCTTCTTCTTTTTTCATTTTTTCTACAACTTTTACTTCTGTTGCAATTGCTGCATGGTCTGTTCCTGGTACCCATAATGTGTTATATCCACACATTCTTTTATATCTTATTAACATATCTTGCATTGTTCCATCTAATGCATGTCCCATATGTAATTTTCCTGTTACATTTGGTGGTGGCATTACTATACAAAAGCTTTCTTTTCTTTTATCCATTGATGGCTTGAAATAGCCTTTCTTTTCCCATTCATTATATAAATTTTCTTCAAATTCTTTTGGATTATATTTATCCATTAATTTATGATTACTCATATCTTTTCTCTCCTTTTTAATAAAATTTAACAATATATTTACAAGAATATATTTCATCTGGTTCTATTGATAAAATATTTTCTTTTTCTTTATAAATTTGATTACTATCAATCTTATCTGCTGTGTTTTGCCATGGTTCTATACAGACGAATGGTGCTCCTTTTTTTGACCATAATGCTAAATATGGAAAATCTGTAAAGTCAAATTCTAATATTTTTTTATTAGTATTTCTATTTTGCAATATTACTTTATTTGATTTTATATTTTTCATTATTATTGCATCATTATCAAATATATTTTCTGTTAGATGAATCTTATTTTCTTCTAAGATATTTGTGGCATTTTCCGTATCTATTAATCCATTTCTTAATTTCAAAAATTCTATATTTTCTTCATTTTGTTCAAATACTATCTCATAATCTCCTGTACTATAATCACATTTAAATGCAGGATGTCCTCCTATACCAAAATAAATTTTTTTATTATCTATATTTTTTACTTCATAAGTTACTTGAAGTGCATCTTCTACAATCTTATATATAACATGTAATTCAAATTTATATGGATATTTTTCTAATGTTTGTTCATTATATTTTAATATATAATGATTTTCTTCTATTTCTTGAAATTCCATATCTCTTGCAAATCCATGTTGAGACATTTCATATATTTTTCCTTCTATTTGTGTTTTTCCCTCTTTTATTTGTCCCACTATTGGAAATAATATTGGTGATTGTCTATTCCAAAATGTTTTTCCATCAAATAACATTTCGTTTCCATCTTTTAAGATACTTGTTAATTCTGCACCTTGTCTTTTTGATTTTATTTTTAACATTATAAAATTCCTCCTTTATAGAACAAAAAACTCACTCTTATGTTTTCACATAAGGGCGAGTTCTATATCTCACGGTACCACCTTAATTATTATCTTTTTGATAATTTCTCAATTTACTTTAACGCAGTATTACGAATAATCTTACTACTATTTCAGATTATCAACTCAAAAGCTACCTTCCATTTGCCTTTATTTAAGAAGCTTTCAGCCCACGACTTCTTTTCTCTACAAATAGTTCAAATGTACTCTTCTTTTTCTTCGTTTTTATTATGTCATTATATTATCACTTTTTTATGTGAATTGCAATAGTTTGAAATATTTTTTTCTATGTTTGAGAATATTTTCTTGTTGGTCTATAAAAACAATGATTTCCATATCTTGTGTGAAATGTTCCAGAACCATTACTTGGAAAAGTTGATGAACATGTTGGTCTAAATGGATTCAAATACCATAAACAATCACCTATTTCATTAAGTTTATTACCAGACAATGCCCAATCAGCAATATAATAATGAATATCTGTTGGAGTCATGTTATATATATTTTGTGAATTATATTGATTTCTTATTGTTTCTCTTGCACAGTCATATTGCCCTTTTTGAAATATTATATTTCTTAAATTACCACCTTGTGAAACTCTTGCATATTCTCCATCTGTTGCATTTACCCTATTTAAAATTGATGTTGCAACAGCCTTCATTCCATTGTCTCCTTCGCCACCAGCTTCACATTGCACAATTCTTGCTAATAGCTCTCTATCTGAATATGCCATAAAAAAACACCACCTCATATTATTTTATGAAGTGATGTTCTTTTTGTGATTTTATTTTAAGATTGATTTATATATTTTCCAATCTCTCATTACTTTTCTTACATACATATTTGTTTCTTTAAATGGTATATTCTCTGCATCTGTTCCATCTTCTTTTAATGTATCTTGACTAATCCATTTGTCAACATTTCCATGTCCTGCATTATATGCAGCTATTGCTAGCTCTACACTATTATATTTTTCTATTAATTGTGAAAGATATATTGTTCCTATTTCTATATTAATTTCTGGATCTAATATATTTTCATCTGTTAATTCAATATTATTCTTTTTAGCAATTTCTTTTGCTGTTGAATCCATTATTTGCATTAATCCTTTTGCCTTACTTTTTGATATTGCATTTGGATCGAATTTACTTTCTACCTTTATAACAGCATACAATAATTCTTTTTCTACTCCATATTTTTCAGCATATTTTTCTACATATTGCCTATAATCTGTTTTATATAACATTCTTAATATAATTGTTTTTCCCCAGTATACTGCAAATATTAATATTGCAAGTATAGCTATTATTTTTATTACCTTGTTCATTCTATTTGCAGGTATTCCTCCTTTGTTGATTTTTTTAATGTTATTTCTTTAGCCAGTTTTTACCATCTACAATTTTTGAAATCATCATTGATGATGCAGTATCTCCAACTACATTTAGCATTGTTGCTGGTGCATCTATTATCGTTGCAATTATTGTTAATATTGGTAATGCTGCTGTTGGACATCCTAACATTGTAATTATTAACATTTCTGAAATTGTTCCTCCACCAATTGGAACTGCTGTAACTAATAGTGTTGATATTAAGGCTATTGCTAATACTCCTAATATTCCTGTTCCTGTTGATACATTCATTCCAAATAAACATACTAAAAACATTATTTTAAAAACTGAACCTATTATAGATCCATCTTTATGAAAACTTGTTCCTAATGGTATTGCTGTTTCTGCAACATCTTCTGGAACTCCAATCTTTTTACTACATTCTATATTTACTGGAATTGATGCTGCACTTGAACATGTTCCAAGTGCTGTTGCTGTAGCTGGCAATACATTTTTCCAATATAATCTTATTCCCTTTTTGCCTCCTGCAACAAATGCATATATAGAATATATTATTAAATAATATAAAATTGATACAATTGTATATATTACAAATGTTTTTAAATATCCTACAACTATCATTTCTCCAAAGCTTCCAACTAATGCCGCAAAATAACACCCTAAGCCTATTGGAGCATAATACATTATTAGTTTTACAACATTATTTATTATTTCATTTGCAGATTCTAAAAAATCTACAACAGGCTTTGCTTTTTCTCCTGTAATATTTATTGCTAATCCAAAAATAATTGAAAATACTAATAATGCTATTATATTATCTTTAGATAATAATTTCGTAAAATCATTTACAGTTAACAAACTTGCTGTTCTTTTTAATATTCCTATTTCTTCATTTTCTTGTGTTTCTTCATCTGTTGTTTCTTGTAATGATTGCTTTATTTTTTCACCATCTTCTGGCTTTACTAATTTTATAAAATATGTACTAGCAAATCCTATTAAAACTGCTATTATTGATGTTATTATAAATACCAAAAATGTTGCCCCTACTATTTTTCCAAGTCTTTTTGGTGATTTCATTTTTGATATTGATGTTGTAATTGTTAAAAATATTAATGGTGTTATAACTACTAGTAATAAATTCAAAAATATGTCTCCTAAAGGGCTTAAAACTGTTGCTTTTTCTTTAAATATAAATCCTACAATTGCTCCTATTATTATTGATACTAATAATATAATTGTTGATTTGTAGTTTGATAATAATTTTTTCATAATTATTTCATCATCTCCTTTTTAGTGTGTAGGAAAAATCGCCTAGTAGGTGATTTTTCTGTACAGAATAAATATGTGGATTATTAGAATTTCTAAGCAATTTCCATTGCATAGAAATTCTTAAATCTACTTTTTACAAATTTATCCTATCACAATTTTATGCTATTTTCAATAAAATATTTATTAATATTTTCTATTTCAAAAGCCAATTGGCTAAATCATATATTTGAATTCCTTCATATTGATAATCCTCATGTCTAGTCCTTGAAATTATCATTTTAGGATAAGCATCTTTTATTTTTAATAATGGTATTACTTCTCTCTCAAAAGTCTTATCATCACTTATATTATCAGAAACTTGAATATATATTTTTTCATTCATCTTCATTGCAACAAAATCTATTTCAGCATTATAGAGTTCACCAACATAAACCTCATACCCTCTCCTTAGTAATTCAATTGCAACTATGTTTTCATATATTCTTCCATAATTCATATTTTTAGTTCCAAGCTTCGCATATTTGAAAGTCTGATCTACTAAGTAATATTTATCTACAGAGGACAAGTATCTTTTTCCTTGAATATCATATCTTCTTATTTTATAAAAAGCAAAAGCATCACATAAATAATTTATATAATTAGATATTGTTTTATCATTAGTATTTATATTATTTTCATTTAATTTATTTGCAACTTTCCTATATGATGTCAAATTCGAAACATTATCCATCAAAAATTCAGTTAAACTATCCATTAGTCCAATATTTTGAATATTATATTTTTGTTGTATATCCCTAACAATTAAGGCATTATACACTTCATTTATATAGTTATATTTTTGCTTTACATCATTATAAATATATGAGCCAGACATTCCTCCTTCAAGAACATATTTTTCAAAAGCATCTTGAATATTTTCATACTTAAAATATTCAATAAATTCTTTAAACGAAAATGGATATATTTGTATTTCATATGTTCTACCTGTAAATAATGTTGCTAAATCACTACTTAATAAAAAGGCATTTGAACCTGTTATATAAATATCAAATTTTTCTTCTGCATGTAAACTATTTATCGTTCGTTCAAATTCTTTACACATTTGAACTTCATCTATTAATACAAAATTATTTTTTCCTTCTATATATTGTTTTTCAATAATAGTATATCATTCACTTCGCAAAAAGTAAATATTTTTATTTTTGCGAAGTATATATTATAATTATATACTATTATCATATTAATATTCAAGCTTCCCAATATATT
>ULZN01064450.1_pt1 | contig 13811 bp, 10 predicted proteins | sample 1963091 | NCBI WGS metagenome assembly ULZN01 (sample SAMEA4835889, study PRJEB28245) | human gut metagenome | biome: gut microbiome; material: fecal sample | place: Denmark | collected 2008 | reverse complement strand
GCTGTCAGTTGAATAACGAGCATAGATCACAGCAGTCATGGCAAGCACCTCCATTTATACATCATTGAACGGTAATACGTTCATCAGAGCAACGTTTCGTATAATGTATATACCATACTTTGCAACGGATTGCAATAGGGAAAATAACAGCTTAACAACAACTTAAAACTATTTCTTCCACCAGTTCAAACCTACCGCTATCAGACGATTATATCGGATTCCACATTTTGGAAAAATGTGCCGCTTCCTTTACTTCGGACAGGGTGAAAACATAGACCACATCATACCAATGCTTTGCCGGACGAAAATGTTGGTAAAGGCGTACAAACTCTCCCACACAATAAGCCCGAACGGCCTGAATCCTGTGCAGTACAGAATTCAGGCCGTTCTTTCGCTTTTTAATGCTGGTATGACCAAGATAAGGAGAAACGCAATCTTTCAGGATCAGCCCAGAACCTTGACATTCTCGTTTGCAACGTCCTGCAGCTCAGCCAGCAGGTCGATTGCGTCCTGACCGGTCACGATGAACGGATCGTTGAAGTTGATGGCCTGCTGATCTGCGGCGTACTTCTCGTTGTTGTTCGCAACGTCCTCGCACAGAGAAGCCAGATAGGAAACGATGCCTGCATCGGTGCCCTTGGGTGCCAGCCAGACGTAGTAGTTGTTAAAGTTGTTCTCCACGTAGCCGTTCTCGTTGATGGAGGGGGTATCCGGCAGAGCGGAGCAGCGGTCACCGATGGTGCACAGAGGCACAACGTCGCCGTTCTCAACGTATTCCTTCGCGGTCAGGTACGGCACGAAGCAGACATCCACGTGGCCGCCCACCAGAGCTGCGATACGATCGGAACCATCGCCGCCGTCAACGATGTTGCACGCGAAGCCGGCCTGCTGCAGCAGCAGAGCGTAGACGTGGGTGTTGCCGCCGGAGGACATGCCCATCTTGATGGAGTTGGGGTTGGCCTTGGACTTCTCCAGCAGGTCTTCCATGGAGGTGATACCGGAAGCCTTGTTGGCAAACAGCATATCGCCGGGGGCACGGCCAAAGACTGCAATGACCTCAAAGTCTTCGTAGCTGTACTGGCAGGTGCCGGAAGCGTAGTTGTTGACCAGAGCGGCACTGTTGGTGCCCAGAATGGTGTAGCCATCGGTGGGGGTGCTCTGATACTGGGTCAGAGCAACGGAGCTGTTGGAACCAGCCATGTTGGTCACGGCGATGGACTGGCCGAACGAAGGCTCCACATACTGTGCCATCAGGCGGTTGTTCAGGTCGGAGTCACCGCCGGGGTTGAAGCCGACCACAAGGCTCATGGAAGCGTTGGGGTAATCGGCAGGCTTTTCGGCGCTGCCAGCGGCTGCGGTGCTGCCGGCAGTAGAAGCGGCAGAGGAAGAAGCAGCGGTGGAGCTGGAAGAACCGCCGCAGGCGGTCAGGGCAGCAGCGGCACCCACAATACCCATAGCGGACAGGAACGAACGACGCGAGATTTTTTTCATGGTAATTTCCTTTCTTCTTGTGTTTCTTGACAGACGCTGCACAACAAGCGTCTGGTATGTATTCGGATCACTCCTGCTCCTCGGCAGCGGCAACCGCAGCCTCACGCTCGGCAGCACGCTTGTTGGAACGCAGGCTGAAGATGATCATCACAACGGTGATCACCAGAATGACCAGAGCGATGGGGTGATGCAGCAGCTCTGCGGGGCCGCTGGTCATAAAGGACTCTGCACGGCGGAGGTTCTTTTCAAAGATGGGTCCCAGAATGAAGCCGATGGCCACGGGCATGATGGGCAGCTCCATGGCGCGAATGACAACAGCGATCAGGCCGAAGATCAGCAGGCACCAGACATCGAACATGCGGTTGGAGCAGCCAAAGGCACCCACACAGCACATGCACAGGATGATGGGCATCAGCAGGCCCTGCGGAGCGGAAAGGATCTTGACGAAGCCCTTGATGCCGAACAGCATGAAGATCATCATGAACAGGGAGGACAGGCCGATGATCAGGTAGATGGAGTACATCAGTGCGCCGCTCTTCTCAAAGATCAGCGGACCAGGGGCGATGCCGTGGATGATCAGGCTGCCCAGCAGGATGGCTGTGATGCCGTCGCCGGGGATGCCAAGGGTCAGCAGGGGGATCATTGCGCCGCCGATGGCAGCGTTGTTTGCAGTTTCAGAAGCCACGACGCCGTCCATAATGCCGGTGCCGAACTTTTCAGGAGTCTTGGAGCGGTTCTTGATAGTGGTGTAGGACATGATACCGGCAGTACCGCCGCCGATGCCGGGCAGGATGCCGATGCCGGTGCCGATGGCGGCTGCGATGAAGAAGTTGCCGATCTGGCTCTTGAACTCCTGCCAGGTGAAGCCCAGACCATGGATCTTATCCACGGTGGTGTTCTGCTGCATGATAACTTTGGGTTTCACGACCTTCTGGGCAACGCCTACCACTTCAGGGATGGCGTACAGGCCGATCAGGACCACCAGCTGCTGGAAGCCGGACTGCATGTTCACGCTGCCGAAATCGTAGCGGACGATGCTGTCGAAGGTGGAGATGCCGAAGGTGGAGAACATGACGCCCAGAAGGGCAGCTGCCAGACCCTTGACCATATCCTTGCCGGCCAGTGAGATGACCAGCGACAGGGAGAAGATGGACAGAGCGCAGTACTCGAATGCACCAAACTTGATGGCCACTGCAGCCAGATACGGTGCAATGATGATCAGAGCGATCAGACCAAAAATGGTGCCCAGGAACGAGAAGAAGATGCCGGTGCCAAGTGCCTTGGCACCCTCGCCCTTGCGGGCCATGGGTGCGCCGTCGAAGGCGGTGACCATCGAGGCAGGCGTACCGGGGATGTTCAGCAGGATCGAGGAGACCAGACCGCCGGAAATACCGCCGATGTACAGAGCCATCAGCAGGGCAATGGCGCGGCTGTCACTCATTGCAAAGGTCATGGGCAGGCAGATCGTAACGGCCATGGTAGCCGTCAGACCGGGAATGGCACCGAAGATGGTGCCGATCAGAGTGCCCACGGCCACCAGAACGACGCTTAACGGGTCGCTCAGGACCATGGAAAAACCTTCCATCAACATAATCTGTACCTTCCCTCCTTAAAAGATTCCCTTCAGGATGCCCTGCGGAAGCGGCATCTTGAAGCCGTACTTGAACATGGCGTAAATGCCCACGGCGCACACCAGTGCGAAGACCACGGAAAAGCCCAGCTTCCGGTCCTCTTTGTAGGTCAGGATATTGAACTCTGCAAACAGGAACAGGAAGGTGGAGATCAGGAAGCCCACCGGCTGGATCAGGGCGATGTAGACCAGAAGCACCACGAACATCTCCACGACGGCGCGGTTGTCAGCCCAGAAGCCCTTGGCCGCATCCGATGCGGTCTTTTTTTCCGGTGCATTGCCCGCTGCCTTTTCCGCCTTCATCACGCGCAGGCCGCGGACGATCAGCACGATGCCGAGGATCAGCAGCAGCACGCCCCACAGCTTGGGCACGGACGAGGCGTTGAGGAGCGATGCGGAAAGCATCTTTGGGATCTTGATCATCGCTGCACCGATCAGGTAGGCGATGGCAAAACCGCCCAGAACGATGCCGCTGAACAGATCGTTCTTCCCCTTATTGTATTTTTCGTATTTCATAAGCTGTTCTCCCTATTTTTCTTTACAGGCAGGGCGGCTCCCGACAGCCCGTATTACTTATCAGCCCACTTGGGATGATCGTAGACCTTCTTATCTGCCACGAAGGGCCACTTCTCGCCGCGGATAACGGCCAAGCAGCCGTCCACGCACATATTGGCCATCTTAATGACGGCTTCGCGGGTCTGTGCGGCGGAGTGGGGGCTGACGATCAGGTTGGGGGTGTTCAGCAGCGGGTCGTCCGGCTTGGGCGGCTCATTGCAGAACACATCGGTGCCGGCTCCGGCAATGGTGCCTGCCCGGAGTGCTGCGCACAGGTCGGCTTCGTTCACGATGCCGCCGCGGCTGCAGTTGATGACCAGCGCGGTCTTTTTCATCGTGGCCAGCTCGGCTGCACCGATCATATCCCGGGTCTGCTCGGTAAGGGGCACATGGACGGTGACGATGTCCGCCGCCTTCAGCAGCTCCTTATAGTCGGCGTAATATTCTGCGCCCAGCGCCTCGATCTTTTCCTGGCTCATGAAGGGGTCGTAGCCAGCCACTTTCATGCCCACGCCCTGGCAGATTTTTGCGGTCTCGCGGCCGATGGCACCCAGGCCGATGACGCCCACGGTCTTGCCTTCCAGCTCAAAGGCCTTGTGGGCACTGCGGATCTCCCAGTTGCCCTTCTTGGTCTCCACCTGTCCCTCGTAGAGGTTCTTGGAGAGGGCGAACATCATAGCCACGGCGTGTTCTGCCACGCTGCGGTTGTTGGCACCCGGGGTGATGACCACGGGGATGCCCAGCTCGGTGGCTTTCTTCACGTCCACCGAGTCGTAGCCCACACCGGTGCGGCCGATGACCTTCAGGTTGGGGCTGTTCTCAATGGCGTGGGCATCGCACTTTGCGATGCGGACGATCAGGGCATCTGCGTCCTTCATGTCGTCCAGGTAATTGTTGGGGTCCGGATTATCTTCTGCAATGATCTCGACCTGGCCGTTGGTGTCAGCCTTCAGCTTTTCAATGCCTTCCGGGCAGATCGACTGCGTCATAACAAATTTCATAGTGCTTCTCCTTCAGGTCCTGTTTTTTCCGAAGCTTGCGGCGTATGCGATGGAGTTCACCAGGCTCAGCTCGTTGCTGGTGCCGGTGCCTGCCAGCGCATAGCCTGTGCCATGGTCCACACTGACGCGGACGATGGGGAGGCCCAGCGTGATGTTCACGCCTTCCACGGCCTTCCAGGACTGCTTCTCGCGGTCATACACAAAGCCGACGGTCTTGATGGGAATGTGGCCCTGATCGTGGTACATGACCACCACGATATCGTACCAGCCGCCAATGGCCTGGCTGAACACGCTGTCCGGGGGGCAGGGGCCGATGGCGTCGATGCCCTCGGCCTTGGCGGCGTCGATGGCGGGTTTGATCTCTTCGATCTCCTCACGGCCGAACAGCCCGTTCTCGCCGCAGTGGGGGTTCAGGCCTGCCACCGCCACTTTCGGGTGTTCGATGCCCATATCCCTGCAGACCTGATCGGCGATCTCAATGACCTCCAGCACGCGGGCTTTCTTCACCCGGTCACAGGCTTCCCGCAGCGATACATGGGTGGAAACGTGGACCACCCGGAAATCGTGGTGGGCCAGCATCATGGCGTACTTCTTGGTGCCGGTGTATTCGGCGTAGATTTCGGTGTGGCCGGAATAGTGGTGGCCTGCCATGTTGATGGCTTCCTTGCTCAGGGCGTTGGTCACGGTGGCCTGGATCTCTTTCTTCATGGCCAGGTCGATGACCTTGACAACGTACTGGAATGCAGCCTCACCGCCCAGTGCGCAGGGGCCTACATCAAAGGCTTTGGGCGGATCCTCCGCCAGGGTATCGGGGATCTTGTCTTTGGGTACGATGCCCAGGTCGATCAGGTCGATGGTGCCGTACTCGTAGCGGCCCTGTGCGGGGCTTTCCACCAGATTCAGCTTCAGGTCGATGCCGTTGACCTTTCTGGACACGGCCAGTGCATATTCCATGCAGGAGCGATCCCCCACCACCAGCGGTCGGCAGGTCTTGTAGACCTCCGGATCGTTCAGTGCCTTCACGGTGATCTCCGGTCCGTTGCCGAAGGGGTCGCCCATAGAAATACCAACGATAGGACGCTCCATTCTCATTCCCTCCTGTTTCTGAAATCAGGCCATGCCCTTTGCCTTGTTCTCTTCCAGCACCTTGCGCAGGGCCTCGGTGCCCTCTTCGCTCAGGTAAGAGAAGGGACGGCGGCATTCGCCCACCGGGTTGCCCAGCAGGGCAGCAGCCTTCTTGACCACGGTGTTGGGGTTGCCGTACTTGAACACAGCACGGAAGCTTGCAATGGAGTCCTGTGCAGCCTGTGCTTCCTCGATCTTGCCTTCCACGAACAGGTTGTAGATGGAGGACAGGACGTGGGGGTAGACGTTGGAGCAGCCTGCAATGCCGCCGGCACCGCCGGCCTGCAGGGACTTCAGAATCAGGGAATCGTTGCCGGACAGGACCTTGAAGCCCTTGTCCAGATCCTGGGTCAGGCGGATATAAGCCTGCAGGTTGTCCCAGTCGCCGCTGGAGTCCTTGGCGCCCATGATGACGTCAACGTCCTTTGCCAGCTTGGCGACGGTCTCAGGCAGCAGCTTGTTGCCGGTGCGGGCGGGGATGTTGTACAGCACGATGGGAACATCCACGTGCTTTGCCACCTCAACGTAGTGGTCGTACATCTCTTTCTGAGAAGCCACGGCGAAGCTGGGGGTGATGATGGACAGGATGTCGGCGCCCAGATCGGCAGCGCGCTTGCTCAGCTCGATGGTCTCGCGGGTGGTGATGCAGCCGGTGCCTGCGTAAACGGGGACGCGGCCCTTGACCTGATCCACGCAGGTCTCAATGATGGCCAGCTTCTCGTCGAAGGACAGCGCATAGGCCTCGCCGTTGGTGCCGATGGGGAAGATGCCGTGGACGCCGCCCTCGATCAGGCGCTCGATCTGCTGGCGGAGGACTTCCAGATTGACGGTCTCATCGGGGTTCATGGGGGTCAGGATGGGGGTGATGATGCCTTTCATAGGAACGTTCTTCATAATCGTTTTCTCCTTTTCTGCTCTGATTTTTATTCTCACGCGGTTCAAATAACTTCCAGGTAAATGTTCCGTGCGTCCTCTGCCGTCACAGGGCGCATATTGTTCACCAGCAGACGCTGCTGCTGCATTCCGGCCTCCACCAGGCCGTCCAGATCTTCGGGCTTCACGCCGAAGCCCTTGTAGCTGGTGGGGATGTCCAGATGCTTGACGATCTCTTCCAGCCAGCGGAGGATATATGCGCTCTTCTCTTCCACGGTGGTGCAGGTCTTTTCGCCGTGGACGCAGCGGTCATACGCTTCGGCGAACTTTTCGCGGCAGACGCTCTCATTGAAGCGCATGACGGGCACCAGCAGGATGGCGTTTGCAACGCCATGGGCCACATGGTACTTGCCGCCCATGGGGTAGCTCAGGGCGTGGACGGCGGTGGTGCCGGAGGCTGTGATGGCCACGCCGGCGTAGAAGCTTGCGGTCTGCATATTGATCTTGGCCTGCACGGCTTCGGGATCATCGCAGGCTTTTTCGATGTTGTTCAGGATCAGATCCAGTGCCCACATGGCATACATATCGCTGAAGGCGTTCGCCTTGTTGCTGGTCCAGCACTCAATGGCGTGGCATAGGGCGTCCACACCGGTGGAAGCCGCGATCTTGCGGGGCAGCTTCTTGATCATGATCGGGTCGAGGATGACGTAATCCGCGATCATTTCCGGATTGACGATGCCGATCTTGACTTCCTTTTCCGGCACCGCCACGATGGCGTTGGGGGTGGCCTCGGCGCCGGTGCCGGCGGTGGTGGGGATCATCAGGGTCGGAACACACTTGTGTGCCCGCAGCGGGGTGTCCAACAGTTCCTTGACGCCGTATTCATCAGTTTTGAGCAGCGAAGCCAGCTTTGCGATATCCATCACGGAACCGCCGCCCACAGCCACGATGAAGTCCGCACCCGATGCCTTGAAGGCGTCGATGGCGGCCTGTGCCTGCTGGTAGGAAGGTTCTGCGGGCAGCTCATCGAACACGACATATTCTTTGCCGGCCTGCCCGATCTTCGCCGTGACCAGATCCGCCAGACCGGTGGCTTCGATGCCCTTATCGGTGAACACGGCCACCTTTGCGGTGTCCTTGACCAGGTTGGTCAGATTGTCCAGGCTGTTCTCGCCTCCGAACACCGCACCCGGCATTCTCAATGTGTACTGCTTCAGCATTGTCTTGTCCTCCTTGCTTTGGTTCATTCCTCGATGGTTCGATTCAGTTTGTTCAGGATCCGCAGGAGCTGGTCGCTGGGGCCAAACCCTCCGGACTTGGAAAGTACATATCGTTTTTGTCCCCTGCAGGTAAAGCTGGAAAGGACAACGCCCGGATCCATCTCACAGATGGGATGAAGCTCCGCCACGCCAAGTTCGCCCATGGTCTGGATCAGCACATCGCCGCCCGTGATCATCAGGGTGCGGCAGGTGCCGCCCGCTCCCGGCCCATCCGCTTCGATCAGGTATTTTGCCGTCCGGCCGATGGAGTCCGCGATGCGCTGCCGCATCTCTTCCACCTTCATCTGCCGCTGTTCGGCGTACCGCCGTGTGGAGCGGTTCCCGTCGGCATCGTTGGTATCGATGATGATGCAGTCACTCCGGCTCACCGCCTCGGCCATGGCTTTCAGCTTTTCTCTGCCCGCCGGGGTCTCCCAGTAGTGATCCTCCAGCTTCTCTTCCGGGGTCAGCCGCAGGCGGAGGAAGCCGTTCTGTTCGGCTTCGTCCAGCTGGGAGAGGGTGATGGGATTCACGCTTCCGCAGATCACCAGCAGCCGCTTGTCCAACCGGGGCTGCCGGGCTGCCCCGGTCCGTTCCAGACCCAGCAGACCGGGCAGGATGGCCGCGAAGCCTGCGCATCCGGCCAGCGCCCTCAGCTTTCCGTTCTGCCGGAGCACTTCGCCGGTCCTGCGGATGTCTTCCACCGACTTTGCATCGCAGATCTGGATGCCCGGGCCTTTCAGCCGGATGGGTTCTCCCGGCTCCGCCGTAACGGTGGGCAGCCCGCTCTGCTCTGCAATGATGGCTGCCACATCGGAGTTCCGCACCGGCTCGAAGGGATCCTGCCCGAACACGCTCTGGGCTACCGGCATTCCTTCAATGAGCTGCTGCCCATGCTCCGTGGTCCGGTTCATCTGGGGGAAGGCCGGTACGAAGAACAGCTGCCCGTCCGGGCTTTCCTCCGCCACCGCTTCCAGCTCGGCTCCGATGTTGCCCCGGAGCGCGGAGTCTGTCTTTTTATAAATGCAGGGCACCTTCATGGCGAATGCCCGCCGGGCGATGGAGGCCACGCACGCCTTTGCCTGCTGCGGGGGGATGTGGCGCGTTTCCGCATCGATCACCAAGACTTCCGTTTCATCGGCAAAGCGTTCAAGGTCTGCATGGGGATCGGTCAGCACCACCGTTCTGGCACCGGTCTTCGAGATCTGCACTCCGGTGTCCAGCGCTCCCGTAAAGTCATCTGCCAATATCAAAAGTGTAAACATTGCTGATTCACCGCTCTCTTTTGCTTGCCTTTTCTTTGCTTCGGTGGCCCTATTATAGCCAAAAGCCGGGCGGTTCTCAATTTCTGTTTGTGTCATTATGAAACGATTTTTATTTTTTGTCAAATTTTGTTCGCCAAAATCGTTTCATTTTAGAACGTTTCCGCTTTTCCGTCTGGCGTGCATCGTTGCATTATGTTACAATTTTATTCGGAAAGCTCCCATCTCGTTCCGTTTTGGAACGCATTGGGCAAATCTGCTGTTTTTTCCCATCGTGAGGAGGGATCTGCTTGGAAGAGATTCGCATTTTAGGGATCGCGCCCTTTGAGAGCATCCGTGCCGCCATGGAGCGCGTGGCGCGGGAAGAGTTTCCCGCGGTGCGCTTTGAAGCGTACACCGGCGACCTGGAGGAGGGCGTCAAGATCGCGCAGCGCCTTTCCAAAGAGAATTACGACGTTGTGATCTCCCGCGGCGGCACCGCAGAACTGCTGAAGAAAGAAACGACCCTGCCGGTGGTCGAGATCACCTTTTCGGTTTACGACATCCTGCGCGCCATCAAAATGGCCGAGAACTACAACAGTCTGTATGCCATCGTGGGCTTTCCCAGCATCACGGGGCCGGCCCATACGCTGTGTGACCTGCTGCGCTTCAACACGGACATCGTCACCGTTCACAGTGAGGCCGAGGTGCGCTCGGCGCTGGAGCGGCTGAAGCTGGGCGGCTACAGCATGGTCATCTGCGACAATGTCACCCACAGCGTCGCCCGGGAGCTGGGATACAGCGCCTTTCTCATCACCAGCGGCGCAGAAAGCCTGCACGCCGCCTTTGAGCACGCGGTGGATATCGCCAAAGAATACCGCCGGATGCGCCGGAAGATCGCGTTTCTGCAGAACGCCGTGCGGCAGTCCCGGGGGAACGTTCTGGTGTTCAACCGCCAGAAGGAACTGTGCTATACCACCGAGGACTCCGTCCCGGAAAAGATCCGGGATTATTTCGTCCAGCGCATCGGCGATCTTGGTTCCGGGGCAGTGCGGCAGTTCCTGTACACCGATGAGCTGACCTACCTGCGGGTCACCGCGCAGGCCATGACCTTTGCCAATGAGCCGTTCTATGTGTTCTGCTATACCCAGACCATCCTCTCCCGCAAGTCCATCAACGCGGGCATTTACCTGTATGAGCACAACGAGGTGCAGCACCTGTTCCAGGATAGCTTTCTGAGCATCAGCGGTGCCATCCGTCCGCTGGAAAAGCGGCTCTCGGCGCTGGCGGCCACGGCTCAGCCGGTGCTGATCCTGGGCGAGCCGGGCACCGGCAAGCAGCAGATTGCCAAGGCGCTGTACCTGAACAGCCCCTACAATCAGAATCCCTTTGTGGTCATCAACTGCACCACCCTGAACGAAAAGGGCTGGGAGTTCCTGTTCAACTCCCCTTCCTCTCCCCTGCTGGAAAACCACATCACCCTTTATTTTCAGGATATCGGCAAGCTGGCCTACCGCAATCTGCAGGAACTGCTCTATTACTCCAACCAGATCTCGCTGAAAACACGGGTGTTCCTGATCTTCTCCTGCATCGTTTCCCCGCAGAACGTCCCACCTCCCGCCATCCAGAGCTTTTCCGCCGAGATGGGCTGCGTCGGGCTGTCGGTCATCCCGCTGCGCTCCCGTGCCGACGAGATCCCGTCGCTGGCCAACCTCTATCTGAACAGCCTGAACGCCTCCCTGGGCAAGCAGATCATCGGCCTGGCGCCCAATGCCATGGATCAGCTGATCCATTACAGCTGGCCGGACAACTTCACCGAGTTCAAGGCGGTGCTGAGCGAGCTGGCGGCACTGGCGTCCTCTTCCTATATCCTGAACGACTCCGTGACCGAAGTGCTCCTGAAGGAGCGGACGCTCCATCATGCGGAGGCCGCCCCCTCAGCGGAGAATCCCTTCTCCGGAAAAACGCTGGAACAGATCATCTCTGCTGCCATCAACCAGACTCTCTCCGACTGCGGCGGCAATCAGACCCTTGCCGCCAAACAGCTGGGCATCAGCCGGTCTACCCTCTGGCGGCACCTGAATTAAAAGCACCCCTCCTCGAAATCCTTTGATATTTTCCAACTTTTCTCCTAAACCATACCATGCATACCTTCTACATGTTCTTCTCCTAAGAGAACACGCCCGTCCTTGCCATACCGAACTGGTGTGTTTTTATAATGTGTCATACTTTCACCACTTTACCTCAATAAATTTTGCAAAAACATCTTGACACACCGCACAATCCATGATACTCTCTATCGCAAATCCCGCCGTGTTAGCCACGAATGACTGCACGTTGAGGGTTTATTCTCCATGAAGATTTTTACCGCCCCGCAACACACCCGATTCATTTTGCCGCTTACTTCACCCGACAAAATCCATCGCTATGCTGCATGGGCGGTATTTTTCTTTTACGGGAAACGCACCTTGACAATTTCATGAGCTGTCCGAACGTGATACCGACTTTTCGTCAACGCTGCTGCACAAACAGGGGCAGGAACTTCGTTCGGAGCAAACGGTGATTCACATACATGAGCAGAATCCCTCTACTTATTTTTTGCACCTTAACAATTCGGAAACATTTGTTGATAGAGCGTTTTGAGCGCAGCGGTGGAGAGCAAGAACCGTCCCGTGGCCACAAATTTTCAATTCTTGAAAATTTTGTGTTCCACCGGGACTTCACTTTTCAAACTCTTGCGAGTTTTCAAAGTGATCTTGTTGGGGCGTGCCTGCCCCAAACCCTGCTCATAGTTCGCGCCCTGCAGCGCGAACAGCAACGGCGTGTCGTGTTTCCATAACTTCACCGAGGAGTTATCGAACGAACAGGAGGTACAATGCAGAAGAAGAAAAACATCGCATCCCCCAGCACGACCCAGCACCACGACACGCCGAACAACAAAACGCACTTCATCAAGTTTCGAGTAACGGAAATCGAAAAAATGGAACTCGAACATACCGCAAAACTCTTAAATCTCTCCCTCTCCACTCTCATTCGCCGCGCACTTCACAACGTAAAAATTGAGAAAAAGATTATCGTTGCGAACAGCGGAGAAGAAACACTGACCGCTGTTTCCACGCTGCTTGCTCAGTGCAGCAAGGTGGGCGGAAACCTGAACCAACTTGCAAGGCACTTCAATTCTGGCGGTGCAGACACCGAGCAGATACGAGCGAAAATTCTTGACGAACTTGCAGACCTGACTGCGTTCCGGCTGAACGCCGAGAAAGTTCTAGGTGAACTGTATGGCAACGCTCAAGCATATCAGCTCTAAAAACTCGGACTACTCCGCCATTGAAGTCTATCTGGTTTACCAGCATGACGAGTTCACCGGAAAGCAACTTCTGGATGAACAAGGCAGACCGAAGCTGCGAGAATCGTACATCCTCGATACGCTTGAGTGTGGCGATTTCTCGTTTGCAACGGCTTGTTTGCAGGCAAACCGCAAGTACGGCAAGAACACCCAGCGTGATGATATTAAGAGCCATCAATATATCATCAGCTTTGACCCACGCGATGCAGTCGACAACGGATTGACTATGGAAAAGGCGCAGGCGCTTGGCCTGAAATTCTGCGAAGAAAACTTCCCCGGTCATCCTGCTATCGTATGTACGCACCCGGATGGACACAACCATTCGGGAAATATCCATGTTCACATCGTGATTGGCAGCATCCGAACACGCGAGGTGGAACGCAAGCCTTATATGCAGAAGTCCCGCGACTGGTGCGAGGGTATGAAGCACTCCAGCACCGCCCAGACCATGCGGCACCTGCGTGTCGAGGTCATGGAAATGTGTGAGAGTGCTGGACTGTACCAGATTGACCTACTCAACGGCTCGAAAGAGCGCGTGAGCGAGGCCGAGTATTGGACAAGGCGACGCGGACAAATGAAACTTGACCGTGCGAACGCAGCCCTTACCGCAGCTGGACAGAAGCCCAAGCAGAAGAAGTTTGAAACCGTGAAAGATATTTTGCGGAAACAAATCTCGTCTGTGCTGTACCATTCCACGAATTTTGAAGATTTTTCTGACAAGCTCATGCGGCAGTACGGCATCACCGTCAAGGAAAGTCGTGGACAATTTAGTTATCTACCTTCCGGCAGAACGAAGTTCATCCGAGCGAAACATCTCGGTGACAAGTTCGACAAGGAAGCAGTGCTTACCGCATTGCAGGCAAACGCCGAGCGCAAGCGCACGGTTACACTGAAACCCGACAAGATTGGAAAGCTGATCGACATTCAGGCAAAGCTGGCCGAGGGTAAGGGCGCAGGCTATGAGCGTTGGGCGAAAAAGTTCAATCTCAAAGCCATGGCGCAGACCCTGCTGCTTCTGCAAGAAAAGGGCTTGACCGATGAGGACGCCCTGAACCAGCGCATCGCCGAACTGGAAGCCAAGTATCACGATTCGCTGGCGGTGGTGAAAGACCTCGAAGGCCCCATGAAAACCAACAAAGAGCTGCGCTATCATGTCGCAGCCTATACCAGCGCCAAGGGTATCGTACAGCAGTTAAAGGCCGCTAATCGACCCGCGGCCTTTGAGGAGCAGCACCGTGCAGAGTTGACAGCGTACCGGGCGGCAGCAGCCTATTTCAAGGCAAACGA
>ULZN01064824.1_pt1 | contig 13918 bp, 16 predicted proteins | sample 1963091 | NCBI WGS metagenome assembly ULZN01 (sample SAMEA4835889, study PRJEB28245) | human gut metagenome | biome: gut microbiome; material: fecal sample | place: Denmark | collected 2008 | reverse complement strand
CGGCGACGGCAAGCTGGTGATCCTCGGCTCCACCGCGACCACCAACGAAACCCTGACCGCCAACTGCATCCTCGCCGAGGACGTGGAAGTCGGCACCACCGCGGACGTGACCGTGCTGGCCTACCGCACCGGCCACTTCGCCCGCAACAAGCTGGCTGTCGCAAGCGGCTACACCCTGAAGGCGACCGACGAGGAGGAGCTGCGCAAGGCCGGCATCCTGCTCTCCGACGCCATCGAATACTAAGAGAAGGAGGACAACAAAATGCCTTTTAACTTCTACGACACCCACACGCTGCTCATGGCCGTGCAGCAGCTCACCCCTGCTGCGACCTTCCTGCGTGACCGCTACTTCCCCACCAACGACGCGAGCGACATCTTCGCCACCGACGACGTGCTCGTCGAGTTCCGTGACGGCAGCAAGAAGCTGGCGCCCTTCGTGGCCCCTCGCAAGGGCGGCGTCACCGTCCTGCGCGCCGGCTACAATATGGAACGCTACACCCCGCCCTTCGTGGCTCCCCGTCGCGTCCTGACCCTCGACGAGCTGCGCAAGCGCGGCTTCGGCGAGGCTCTCTACTCTCAGCTCACCCCTGAGCAGCGCCAGCAGACCCTCATCCTGCGCGACGCTGACGAGCTGGGCGAGCTCATCACCAACCGCGAAGAAGCGATGGCCGCCGAGACCATGCTGACCAATGGCTGCGTGATGAAGCACATCGCCGACGACGTCGACAAGGCCGACGAGATGGAGATCCGTTTCTACTCCGAGGCCAGCAACCCCGCGACCTACACCCCGACGGCCAAGTGGGACGCCACCGGCGGCAAGATCCTGAAGGATCTGGAGGCCATGATCCGTATGCTGACCAAGCGCGGCCTCCGCGCTTCTGATCTGGTCTGCTCCCCGGACGTGGCTGACACCATCATCAACGACGCGGCCGTGCAGAAGCTCCTCGACAACCGCCGCATCGAGATCGGCAACGTGGAGCCTGAGCTGCTGCCTGACGGCGCTGCCATCGTGGCCCGCCTGAACGTCCTCGGCCGCATCATCAGCGTCATCTCCTACGACCTGACCTACACCGACGACGAGGGCAACGACAAGCTCTACATCCCGTCCGGCAAGTGCGTTCTCACCGCTCCCGGCGCTGGCCGCACCGCCTACGGCGCCGTCTCTCAGGTCGAGCAGAGCGACGGCGAGTTCCACACCTACGCCGGCCGCCGCGTGCCGAAGTATGTGAGCAGCGCCGAAGGCAACAGCCGCACGCTGACCATCTCCAGCCGCCCGCTGATGATCCCCAACAACAAGAACCCGTTCATCGTTGCGGACGTCCTGACGGACTGAGCGCAGCAGAAAGGAGCAGAGCATGATCCAGATCATCAAGGGCACCTTCGGCTACTATAACGGCCGCAAGGTGATCCCCATCACTGAAGCAGATGGCCCTCAGAAGTTCGACGACGAGCTGGAGGCCCGTCTGGTGAAGGAAGGCGTCGCCAAGTACATCGGCGAGCTGGGCGAGACTGCCGAGCAGCCCGCACCCGCTCCCGGCGACGACGCCGACGAGCCTGCCAGCACCAACACCGCGGCCGACGAGGCCCCTGAGTACAACGAGGACATGAAGCTCGACGAGCTGAAGGAAGTGGCCACGCGCTATGGCGTGGACGCCTCTGCTATGCGCAAGAAGGCCGACGTCATCGCTGCCATCGAGGCCACCAAGGCCGAGCAGCCTGATGACGGTGCCGACGACGAGGAGCCCCCTCAGATCGGCGCCGCCGATCCCGTCTGATGGCCTTCAGCTTCAAGGCGATGGTCGAGGCTGACCGTCGGCGCACGTTTCTCAATCTCGACGAGTTCGGTGAGAAGCACACCGTCGAAGGCAAAGCCATCGCCGCCGTGCTGGACGACAACGCCCTGAAGGAACGCCAAGGGGGGCAAGAGCTGAGCGTCGCGGAGTCCTCTCTGCTGCTTTACGCGGCGGTCGAGGATCTGCCCGCTCGGCGCCCGGCGGGCGAAGGGCTCAACGTCGACGGCCGCGAGTACATCGTCAACGACTGGAGTGAGGACATGGGGATCGCCACCGTGGCCCTCGGCCAGACTGTCACCATGTAGGAGGTGCCCCATGTCCATCGTCAACAGCATCGAAACCGTCCGGGACTGGCTGACCGCCGAGGTCTGCCCTCTGGTCAAGCTGAAGCTCCCCGACGACAACGCAACGGACGCCTCCTACCCATACAAGCTGGTAAACCCGGCCGCGTTCTCGCTTTTCGTACCATCGAAGGACAGGACGCCCCCGAACATCGCCGCGCCGATCCCGTCGGTTTGCGTGCAGATCGTTCAGGGCGACGACGACCTGCTCCAGAGTGCCCGAGACATCAAGATCCGGCTCTGCTTCTCAGCGTGGGATCCCGGCTACCACGGGCCCGACATCTTCAAGCCGAAGGGCGACGGCAGCGGCACCTACATCCAGCAATGCAACGAGGCGGCGGCCTCCTACTTCGTGAAGAACGGAGAGGGCTGGCGTGACGCATGGAATTTTGTGGACACAGCTCTCCGGCTGATTGAAAACGCCGAGTACCTCGGCGACCTCCGCGTCATCAAGGAGAAGGGCATCACCTTCGGCCCTGTCACGGAGCAAGACGCCGTCCCCGACTTCTACCCGTACTGGTTTGCATGGGCTGAGTTCTCCGTCGAGGAGACACTGACCCGCAACCCGAAAAGCTACCAACACCTGCTTTAAGGGCAGCCGCTCGGCTGCTCTAATTTCATGCAAAGGAGGATAAGCAGATGGCAAACGAATACCTCTACGGCGCCTACGGCCACATCGGCGAGACCGTGGCACAGAGCGCCGTGCAGGCGGGCACCACGCCGGTCTATATCGGCACGGCACCCGTCAACCTCGTGCGCGGCTTCGGCGAGGCCGGCATCATCAACGCGCCGATCAAGATCACCAGTCTGGTCGACGCTCAGAAGAAGATCGGCTACTCGTCCGACTGGGGCACCTTTACCCTGTGCGAGGCCGTGTACGCGCATTTCAACAACACCCTCGGGAACATCGGCCCGATCTACGTCATCAATGTGCTCGACCCCTCCGCGGGCAAGCACCGCAAGGAGGCGGCCACAACCAAGGCCCTCACCTTCACCGGCGGCCGCGCCGAGTTCGCCAGCGACAAGATCATCCTCGACACCCTGACCATCGCAAAGAATGACAGCGGCAACTACGTCGAGGGCACCGACTACGCTGTGGACTATAACTTCACCAAGGGCACGGTCATCATCACCAGCCTGAAGGACGACGCGCAGCTCGCCGGCAGCCTGACGGCCAGCTTCAGTGAGGTGGACGACTCTGAGATCGCAGACAGCGACATCATCGGCGGCGTCACCTCCTCCGGCGAGTACAGCGGCCTGAGCGCGATCGCGCTGCTCTATCCCGAGCAGTTCGCGGTCTGCAATCTGATCGCGGCCCCCGGCTGGAGTCACAGCCCTGCCGTCTATAACGCCATGCTGACGACCTGCAAGAAGATCAACGGCCACTGGGACGCCTTCGTCGTGGCCGACCTGCCCCTCGTGGACAGCACCGCGCAGGCGGTCGACACGATCACCAAGGCGATCGCATGGAAGAAGGCCAACGCCTTCACCGGCGAGCGCTCTAAGGTCTACTGGCCGCAGGCTGTGGACAACCTCGGCAACGTGTTCCACCTGAGCACGCTGGCCGTGGTCGAGCTCATGCGCGCCGACTTCAGCCACAACAGCGTCCCGATGGAGACCTGCGGCAACAAGGCGATCCCCGTCATCAAGCAGTATTTCGGGGCCAACGCCAACAACCGCGGCTTCGACCAGCAGAACGGCAAGGAGCTGACGCAGAACGGCATCAGCACCGCCGTCGCATGGGGAGGCGAGTGGGTACTGTGGGGCGACCATACGGCCGCCTACACATACGGTGCAGACGTGGATCCTCGCGCGATCTTTGACGTCTCCATGCGTATGCTCATGCACATCACCAATAGTTTTCAGCGCGAGTGGAGCCCTGAGATCGACAGCCCTATGACCCGCGCGCTGAAGGATCGCATCATCAACCGCGAGCAGGAGAAGCTCGACGGCTATGTGAGCATGGGCGCCCTGCTGGGCGAGCCCGTGATCCTGTTCCTCGAGAGCGAGAACAGCACCACGGACGTGATGAATGGCGACTTCCGCTGGGACATCGCCGTCACCCCGACCCCGCCCCTCAAGTCTGCGAGCGTCTACGTCGCCTACACCGACGCGGGCTTCTCTGTCTACTACGAAGGAGGTGACGAGTAATGGCAAACCTGTGGCTCGACCTGAAGGGCCCCATCCTCGCCGACACCGTCTACATCGGCGGCACTCTCGTCGCCAAAGACGTGACCATCGCGCTGCCGGCTGTCACTCCCGTGACCGCTGACTTCAAGGCTATGGGAACCTACACTGCCCCCATCCTCGGCCAGATCGAGGCTATGGAGGCATCCATCACCAAGATCGGCATCGACCTCGGCCTGCGGAACATGATGAAGCTCGAGAGCAAGACCATCGAGATCCGCTGGGCTCAGGACGTCAAGCAGGCAGACGGCTCCACCAAGACCGAAGGCTGCAAGGCGTTCCTCCGCTGCGTCTCTAAGGGCATCCCGGGCCTCTCCGTGGATCCCGGCAACACCAGCGAGAACGAGGCCACGTTTGCCGTGAGCCGCTACCAGCTCTACGTCGGCGGCGCTGAATACTGGCTGATCGACCAGCTCAACACGATCCTGCGCGTCGGCGGCGTCGACTACGCCAAGGACATCCGCAGCCTGCTGTAACCTGAAGGGCGCCGCGCCTATGCGGCGCCCTCTGTTTATCGAAAGGAGACGCACCCAATGAAGAACACCATCAAGCTCGACAACCCTGTGCAGATCAACGGCAAGAGCTACAACGAGCTGACCTATGACATCAGCGAGATCACCGCACAGGCGTTTGCTGAAGCTGACGCCAGAAAGCTGAGCGCCAGCGGCTCCAAGAATGGCAACGCAGCCGGCGCGGCCGAGCTGGACTACGGCCTGCACCTCTACCTCGGCTTCGCTGCCATCATCGCGGTCAACCCTGAGATCGACATCTCCGACCTCGAGCGCGTCCGCGGCTACGACGTTATGAAGATTATGAGGATCGGCCGGGATTTTATTTCCGGGAAGTCGGAGGAACCCTACACCCCCGACAGCTCCGACGCGCAATCCGAGACTACGCCCGAGCCTTCCACACATCAACGCGAGACCTCGGAGAGCGAAGGCTGACCGACTTCCTGACCGAATACGGGGAGGCCGTCGAGGAGGCCAAGCGGCTCCAAGCGAGCCGGCCGACTCGTGCGGCCAGCTTTAAGAAACCACACATCAGAAGGAGGTGACGCACATGGCAAACGGAAAAACGATGCAGGCGGTCGTCAATCTGGCCGGCAGCATCGACCCATCACTCGGCAAAGCCATCGAACAGGCTCAGAAGAAAATCAGCGGCCTGAACGTGAAGGCGCTGGCCGTTGGTGCAGCCGTGGGCGGCATCGCTGTGGCGACAGGCAAGGCGGTCATCGAGGCCGGAAAGTATATGAAGGATCTCGGCGCGTCCTTCGACGACGCTGCTGATGCTATCCGCATCGGAACCGGCGCAACCGGCGACGCACTGGACGGGCTTCTGGATGACTTCGACGCCGTCTACAAGAGCGTCCCGACCACAATGGAGGACGCCAGCAAGGCGATCGCAGACTACAACACCCGCCTCGGCCTCACCGGCCCGCAGCTTCAGGAAATCTCCAAGCAAGCCATCCAAGTAAGTGATATGCTCGGGGACGACCTCGGCAGCGTGATCGAGGAGTCGAGCCAAGCCTTCCAGCAGTGGAACATCGACGCCGACGACATGGGCGGCGCTATGGACTACATCTTTAAGGTCAGCCAGAGCACGGGCATGGGCTTCACGGATCTGATGGCAGATATGCAGAAGTTCGGCCCGCAGCTTCAGGAGATGGGCTACTCCTTCGAGACGGCGAGTGCCCTGATGGGCCAGCTCGACAAGGCCGGCGTAAACACCGACGAAGTGCTCGGCGCTATGAAAAAGAGCGTCGCCACACTCGCCAAGGAGGGCATCAGCGCCAGCGACGGGCTCGCCATGTACTACGAAAAGATCAAAAACGCCGGGACGGCCGCAGAGGCCGCCAGCATCGCGTCGGAGATCTTCGGCACAAGGGCAGGCTCCACGATGGCCGCAGCAATCCGAGACGGCTCTCTGGCCGTCGCAGACCTGACGGCTGAGCTGCAAGAAAACGGCGAGACAATCGCCGGCGCAGCTGATGACACCTACGACTTCGCCGAGCGGCTTCAGGTTATGAAGCAGGGGCTCGAAGTGGCCCTCAAGCCTATGGCGAACACTGTGTTCGACGGGCTCAACAAGTTTATGCCGACCCTGCAAAAACTGATGGAGCAGATCACTCCGGCCATCTCCAAGGCGGTCGAGGCTGCGGCCCCGTTTGTCGACGAGTTCCTGACCGGCGCGGCCGACGCCCTCGAGGACGTTCTGCCCCTGATCTCTCAGCTCGCGGCCGACCTTCTGCCAGTTTTGACGCAGCTAATGAGCACTCTGCTCCCGCCACTTCTCAACCTCGTGCAGACGCTCCTCCCGCCACTCATGCAGATCGTCTCCGCGATCCTGCCGCCTATTGCCAGCCTGCTTGCCACCGTGCTCCCTATCATCACGCAGATTGTCAGCGCCGTGCTGCCTGTGCTGGTGAGCATCATCTCGAGCCTGCTGCCGGTCATCACCCCGCTGCTGGAAGTGGCTCTGCAAATTGTCAACAGCGTCATCATGCCGCTGCTTGATCCCCTGATGCAGCTCGTTCAGGCACTACTCCCCCCGATCCTGAGCCTGATCGGCGCCATCACCCCACTGCTGGCTCCGCTGCTGTCTATTCTGGAACCCATCGCCAGCGTGCTCGGCACGATTGTCGGCTGGGTATCGAAGATCGTCAGCTTCGGCTCCGGCGTCATCTCCAAGATCGCCGGCCTGTTCGGAGGTGGAGGCGGCAGCGCGTCTGTCTCTGGCTATGCGACCGGCGGCTTCACAAGAGGGCCGTCCATCGCCGGCGAGGATCCACGCTACCCGACCGAGGCGGTCATCAGTTTCAACCCTGCATACCGTTCGCAAAACCTGTCCTACTGGGCAGAGGCGGGCCGGATGCTCGGGGCATCTGACGGCGAAAGCGACTACGAGCTGCTCAGCGGCGGCTCTGGCACTGCTGTGGTCTACGACCTGAGCGGCCTGTCCTTCTCTCCGCAGATCAAGGTCGAGGGCGACACTGACGAGGACGCACTGATCCGAAAGCTCCGCGACCTCGAGCCGGAGTTCATCGACTTCATTCTCGAGGCACTCAGCAGAAGGGAGGGCGGCGCTTATGTCACAGCAGACAGTCGGCTTTATTGATTATGTGGCACAGGGCGGCGACACGTTCGACAGCATCGCGCTCGTCGCCTACAACGAGGAGCGCATGGCAAGCACCATCATCGCAGCCAACCCCGACCTCAGCGACGTGCTGATCTTCGAGGGCGGCGAGGCCGTGCGGATCCCGATCGTCGAGACCGCGGAAACGCCGGAGACCCTGCCGCCGTGGAGGAGGTGACGCCGTGAAGATCCTATACGAAGGCGTCGACATCTACCCGGACATCAGCGTCCACCGCTGCTATCACGATATGTACGCCGAAAAGCAGAGCGACGAGCTGCTGCTCAAGCTCAACGACACCCGCGAGCTGTGGGACTCGTGGAACCCCAAGAAGGGCGACAGCATCGCCATCGAGGACGGCGCGGCCAAGACGGGCAAAATGTTCGTCGAGAGCGTCGTCCCCGAGTCCGGGATCATCACCCTGCGGGCCTATTCCGTCCCGCAGTCTGCGAAGGATAAGCGGAGCAAGTCGTGGGAAAAGGTCAAGTTTCTGCAACTGGCCCAAGAGATCGCCGGCCGCCACGGCCTGACACTCGAGACCTACGGGATCACAGACCAGACCTACGACTACGTCGAGCAGAACAACCTCGCAGACTTCGCATTTTTTCAAAACCGCTGCACCCTCGAGGGCGCGGCGTTTCTGGTGTATGACGGCAAGCTGGTCGTCTACGACGAGGCGTACATGGAAAGCCAGCAGCCCGTCGACACCATCACCATCACCCCGGCCAATGACTTCGAGTACCGCGACGAGGGCACCAACGCCTACGGCTCGTCCGAAGCCGTCAACGGCGGCCTGACCGGCACCTTCGCAGCCCCGAACGGCGGCGACAAGGTGCTGCGCCGGATCCTACCCTTCCGCATGACTGACCAGAGCGAGGCCGACCGCTTCGCCAAGGGCCTCCTCCGGGACGCCAACAAAAACGCGACCGTCGGCACCCTCTGGACGGGCTCGCTGCTGCGAGACTATGCGGCGGGCTCTGTGGTCACGCTGGCGACCGAGGGCGTTAAGTCGTGGGACGGCACGGCCTTCATCAACCGGATCCGGCACGACTACGTCAAGACGCGGAGCAAGCTATACCTCCGCAAGCCACTGGAGGGATATTGATGAACAGCAACAACCAAATGATCCAGAAGGGCAAGATCTCCAGCGTGGAGGGAAAGGCCGACAGGAACGGAGACAAAACCACGGCCAGAGTGCTCCCGAGCACAGCCGACAGCATGGTCACGCGACCGCTGACGATCCCGTGGTATCTGCGCGGAGAGATGGGAAACCTGACCCCCGGCACAGAAGTCGCCTATGCTATGTTCGAGGACGGCACCGGCATCATCCTCTCCCGCATGGACGGAGAGTGGGACGGCATCGTCCCGGGCGACATCACTGTCAAGAAGGGCGCGCTCACGATGCAGGACAAGGGCATCAGCGTCCCGTCGGCAGACGTGACCGCCACGGGCATCAGCCTGACCGGCCACGCCCACACCGACAGCATGGGAGGCAGCACTTCTGGCCCACAGTAAGGAGGGATAGACATGGCCGTCATGGCATCATGGAACGGCAAGACGTGGGGCGTCTCCAGCCAGAGGATCGCCGCCCTGAATGGCGTCTCCTCCAGCGTCGAGCTCGACACGGAAAACAGCGACGACAAGGCCGGATCCCCGGCCACCAAGACCAAGGCGCTCAAGCTGCAAAGCATGAGCTTCGACTTCGATCTGGCCGCCGCGGTCGGCTGCGACGTGCGCAGCGAGTACGAGTCGTGGACGGCGCTGGTCGGGCAGTATGCCCCCTTCTATCTGGCCGGCCGGCGCTTCGGCCCGGCCAACCTTCAGCTCACAGGCGTGAGCCTATCAGACACCAAGCTGGACAACCTCGGCAGGATCCTGACCGGCAAGATCACGATCAAGCTGACAGAGTACGCCGAGGAGGCCAGCAGCAAAAAGGCCAGTTCTGGAAAATCCAGCAGCAGCGGCAAGAGCGGCAGCAGCTCCAAGTCGGCGGCGGGCATCGCCACCTACAAGGAGCTCGGCATCAGCTCCTCGGCTGTGAACGTCGGAGCCTCCAGCAGCGCCAAAGCATACAAAAAGCCAACCAATGCGCAGCTCAAGTAAAGCGAGGTGATCCCAATGAAAGCATCTGGTAACGGAGCGCCCGAGATCTGTGTGCAGAACCTCCTCAAGACCATCCGCGGGGAGGTGCCCTACGAGCGCATCAAGGGGATCGACCGCACGCTGATCGACAAGCCGAGCGAAACCGCTGCGACCGATCTGGCCGCCGACGTGGAGTTCGTTGTGGAAACCTACGAGCCCCGCGTGCAGCTCAGTGACTCCGACCTGAAGGCCCTGACCGCTCAGACCGGCGACTTCGAGCTGCGGGCCAGCATCGACAACATCACATGAAGGAGGTGAACAGCGTGAGCGACGCGACAAACACCTACGGCGAGGACATCAAACTCACCACAACAGGCGCGAGCACCCTATACAAGACCATCATCACCGAGCTCGAAAAGGGCGCCGGCGAGCCGCTCTACCCGGGCGACGAGCGCCGGATCTTCGGTGAGGCTCTCGTGCCCGTGTTCGTTGCCCTCTACAACAGCCTCAACGACGTCGGCCGGCAGACGCTCCTCCGCTATGCGAGGGGCGAGGTGCTGGACGCCATCGGCGAGCGGCAGGACGTGAAACGGCTGGAAGGCGCACCGGCCAAGACGACCATGCGTTTCTCCGTCTCCACGCCGCAGGAGAAAAACATCATCATTCCGAAGTGGACGAAGGTGACGCCGGACAGCGAAAACTATTTTGCAACCGACGAGATCGCTGTGCTGCAAGCTGGCGCCTACTCTGTGGAGGTGCCGACCTCGGCCGTGAGCAACGGCACGAAGTTCAACGGCTACGCAGCCGGCACGATCACCACCCTTGTCGACCTGATCCCCTACATCGAGTCCGTCACCAATCTGACCGAAACGGCCGGAGGCGATGACGGCGAGCCCTACACCACCGAGGGCGACAACCGCCTCCGCGAGCGGATCCGTCTGGCGCCCGCCAAGAGATCCACCGCGGGCCCTGAACAGGCTTATATCTACTGGGTAATGACGGCAGACAGCTCCATCGTGGACGCGAGGGCCGTCAGCGAGAAGGAAACCGTCAGCGAGACCCTCACGGTCTACGACGGCAAAGCCTTCAAGGGCGGCGGCACACTTCTGACCGACACCCTCGTCGTGAAGGCCCACGGGCAGAGCACGGCGGCGGTCAAGGACACGGACTACACCGTCGACTACACCGACGGCCTGCTGACCATCACGCTCAAGGGCAGCCTCTCGGCCGCCGAGAGCGTCGACATCATCATCACCCGCACGCTGGAGGGCTGCGTCAAGATCGTGCCCCTGCTGGAAGGCGGCGGGATCCCCGACGCTGCCATGCTGGCGAAGGTGCTGGACGTGGTCAACGCCAAGGACATCCGGCCGCTCACTGACAAGGTGAGTGCCGTGCCCCCGGAGGTCGAGACCTACGACATCGAGATCGTGTACTACACCACGCCGAAGAACGAGGCCGAGGTGATCGCCAACGTCGAAGGCACCGGCGGCGCGATCGACCGCTACAACGAGTGGCAAGTCGCAGCCCTCGGCCGCGACATCAACCCCGACCAGCTCCGCAAGCGGATCCTCTCGCCTTCGTGGGGCGAGAACCTGACCGGCGCCTTCCGCGTGGACGTCGTTAAGCCGACCTACAAGGCCCTCGACGACACGCAAGTCGCCAAGTTCAGTGGCCACCTGACTGTCAGCCACAAGGTCGAGAGTGAGGTGGTGTAAATGCGGCTCAATGAGACCGAGATGGTCAAGCTGCTGCCTGCGTGGATGCAGGAGGACGGCAGCGACAAGGGCCTCGCCACCGGCTGCGACATCATCAGCCGCGACGCCTATGCGCGCCTGAAGCTCCTGAGCAGGTGGGACAAGATCGACCAGCTCAACGATGCAGAGCTCGACGAAATGGCGTGGGAGCTGAACATCCAGTGGTATGACAGCACCGCGCCCATCGCAGTCAAGCGGGCCGTCATCCGCAGCAGCGACCGCGTCTACGCGAAACTCGGCACCCCATACGCCGTGGAGCAGATCGTGGCCGACTACTTCGGCACCGGCGAGGTCAGGGAGTGGTATCAGTACGGCGGGCAGCCGCATCACTTCAAGGTGCTGAGCGACAACCCGAGCCTCGTCAACAGCAACCTCGACCTGTTCCTGAAACTGCTGCGGACGGTCAAGCGCCGCAGCTCGTGGCTCGACGCGATCCTGATCTGCCTGACCGGCGAAATGTTCCTTTATTCCGGCATGGCCGTCAGGGATCACACCCAAGAGGTGCACGTCATGGGCAGCGACGAGATCCACATCTACCACGCGGCCGTCGTCCACGACAACAACCGCGAGACCGTCAGCATCGGCACCGACGCGGCGGTCATCTCAGACTAAGGAAAGGAGATAGACATGGCTGCATTTATCAACAACGACATCACCACCGCCGGCCTGATCGTTCTGGCGAAGGGCGTGGCCGGCCAGAAGATCAACTACACCAAGATCGTCCTCGGCGATGGCTACCTCGAGGAGGGCCAGACGCCCCGCACCCTCACCGGCGTGGTCAGCCCGAAGGCAACCGTCGACATCACGAAGCTGAAGATCAACGGTGACGGCACCGTGGCCGTCGGCGGCATCTTCACCAACGGCGACGAGACCGAGGGCTTCTACTACCGCGAGCTCGGCCTTTATGCCGAAGATCCCGATCCCGAGGTCGGCGAGGTGCTGTACTGCTACGGCAACTGCGGCGATCTGGCCGAGTGGATCCCGCCCTCCGGCGGCGCCACCATCGTCGAGAAAACCATCGACATCGTCACCGCGATCGGCACGGCCACCAACGTGACCGCCTACATCCCCGCCGACGCCTACGCCACCAAAGAGGACTACGAGACCTACAAGGCCATCGCCCTCGGCGCACAGGCTACGGCAGAGGAGGCTCTGGCACTCGCCCGGCAGGCCATCGCAATCGCGCAGGCTGCCGAGGCGTCGGTGAATGACCTGAGCAACGCGGTCGGCCAGAACACCAGCAAGATCGCAACGCTGTGGGACGCCGTTTTCAGCGAGATCACGACCAACCCCTTCCAGATCACGTTTGCAGACCTGACGGGCATCACCCTGACGGCCGGCATCTGGAACAGCGGACTCCAGCGCCTCGAGTGCTAAACTACCGGCCAAAGGCCAGAAAGGAGGCCGCCCATGTATAGAGGCACCACACCAACCATCACCATCAACTGTGACATCGACGTCAGCGAGTTCGTGACCATGTGGGTAACATTCCGCACGCAGCAGCTCGCCACCTATGCCCCGCCGAAGCAGGTGGAAGTCACCAAGCACCTCGGGGACGAGGGCGTCGACGCGACCGACAAGGTCGTCACCGTCAGCCTGACGCAAGCCGACACGCTGCTGCTCGGCTCTCTGTCTCCCGACGAGGATCAACAGGTGGAGGTGCAGATCCGCGGCAGGACGGAGGACGGGCGCGCGTTTGCGAGCAACATTATGACCGCCCCGCTCAGCCGGATCCTGAAGGACGGCGTCATCTAAGTGAGCGTCGACTTCAATGCCTCGTTCTCTGGCAGCGCGGAGACCTTCGGGGCGAAGATGATCGAGACGCCTGTCCCCATGACCGCCTCTATGAAGGAGACGGGCGGCGGCAGCGCCTCAAACTACGAAGCCCTGCGCAACAAGCCCAAGATCAACGGGCACGAGCTGATCGGCGACATGACGCCGGCGCAGCTCGGCATCACGGACGACAGGCACCACACCCACAAGCAGGCGCAGGCAGCGAAGGTGTGGACAGTCGCCCACAACCTCGGAAAGCGGCCCGCCGTCACGGTCGTCGACAGCGCCGGCACTGTGGTCATCGGGGAGGTCGACTACCTCGACGACAACACCGTGCGCCTGACCTTCTGCGCAGCCTTTTCCGGGACTGCATACTTCAACTAAGGAGGTAAACCCGTGAAATTCCTGACAAGCATTGATCTCTCACAGAACGAGATCCAAAACGCCATCATGCAGCCGCTCGCTGCACCTCCGACCAACCCGAAGATCGGCCAGATCTATTTCAACAGCATCGACCTGACGCTGTACCTGTGGACAGGTGAGAAATGGATCCCTGTGCCGACCAAGACCTCGCAGCTCGAGAACGACAGCGGCTTTATCACCTCCGGCGACATCCCCGAGGGCGCAGCAGCGTCCACGACTACGCCGAAGATGAACGGCACCGCCGCCGTCGGCACTGAGATGGCGTTCGCACGCGGCGACCACGTCCACCCCAAGGACACCAGCAAGCTGAACACGGACGGCGACGGCTCCAACGTGACCGTCGCCTTCGAGGCAGCAGCCAAGCGGGAGGCGCCCGTCTCCGGCGAGAAGCTGAGCGTCCTGCTCGGCAAGGTGCTGAAGTTCTTCAGCGACCTA
>ULZN01040914.1_pt1 | contig 14375 bp, 10 predicted proteins | sample 1963091 | NCBI WGS metagenome assembly ULZN01 (sample SAMEA4835889, study PRJEB28245) | human gut metagenome | biome: gut microbiome; material: fecal sample | place: Denmark | collected 2008 | reverse complement strand
TTGTGGATTTCTCCATCTGCCCAGCAGATAGCGCTCCAGTCGTTCACTGTAGCTGTCTTAACCTCACGAAGAGTTGTTGCAACAGCTTTGAAGTTCGGGTATGTCTTAGCTGCTTCATTGATCATCTTCTTGTATCCGTCAAGATTAAGCTGCTTGAGATCTTTGTCGTTACCCTCAATCTCAAATCCGAGGCATGCTGTAAAGTCTTCCTCGTTACCGATCATAACGTCTACATATTTTGCGATCTCTTTGTTCACTTCCTGAGCTTTCTCCTGTCCACCGATTGCACTCCACATAGAAGGACGGTAGTTCAGATCGTAAGATACGATTGTTCCATACTTCTTAGCTGCCTTGATAGCTGCAAGTACAGTCTCACATGACTGCTCGGAAAGAGCCGCATAGATTCCGCCTGTATGTAACCAGCGAACTCCAAGCTCACCAAAGATATAATCAAAATCAAAATCTTCCGCTGTTGCCTGAGCGATTGCTGTATTCGCACGGTCAGAGCATCCTACTGCACCACGGATACCAAATCCACGCTCTGTAAAGTTGATACCATTTCTGCAGATACGTCCGATTCCGTCTGTCTTCTTCCAGTTAATTAAAGATGTATCTACTCCACCCTGAAGAATAAAGTCCTCCATCAGTTTGCCAACTTCGTTATCAGCAAATGCTGTGATAACTGCAGTCTTCATACCGAAGCATCTTCTAAGTCCGCGGACAACGTTGTACTCTCCGCCGCCTTCCCATGCACGGAAGTTTCTTGCTGTACGGATTCTTCCCTCACCCGGATCAAGACGAAGCATAACCTCACCTAATGATACTGCGTCGAACTGGCACTCCTCTTTTGGTCTTAAATTCAGATTCATTTTCATTTCCTCCTAGGATTAAATTATTAAAGTTATAAGTAATCCATATATCACCATCGGTACTATTATACAATCAACACTCTGGAAAATCCAGCACGAAATACTCGAAAGTATGGAAAACCTGCAAAAACCGTGAATTTCTATAAAAATTAATGCTTTATAGCAAATCTTGACAGCAGTTTCTTCCGCTCTTTGTAATCCGGCATATACTTCTCCACTTCTTTCCAGAATGCTTTCGAATGATTCATAAATCTGCGGTGTGCCAGCTCATGGATCACTACATAATCCACGATCCGGTCCGGCACAAACAACAGTCTGCAATTAAAATTGAGATTTCCTTCACTGCTGCAGCTTCCCCACCTGGTCTTCTGATTCCGCATAGTGATCCGTCCATAACTGACACCCATAACAGATGCGTAATGCGATACCTTTTCTTCTATAAATGTCTGTATACGCTCTCTATCGCTTTCTTCTGTCACTTCCGGAAGATACACAATATCCGGGCGGTTGTCTTTTGAAAGAACCAGTTTTCTCTTCTTAAATATCCATTCTGCATGTCCCTCAATAAATTCCTGCACAGCATAATCCATCACCTGCATCGGAACTCTGGCACAGACCGTCCCATCTGCTTTCACCTGAAGTCCCATCGAACGTCTGGATGAGCGGATGATCTGTACCTCTACCGGTTCTTCATTTTTCTGTTCTACCCTATATATTTTCATTTGATCCATAATTCACCACCATATATCAGTGTCACAATCACACAACACATCTATCGTCTTCCTTTTATTATTAAGATAAGGTTCTCTTTTTCTTCTCATAATCATACCAAATCTGACATTAATTAACAATTGTAGGATAGATTATCTTTTCATATCATGGTATGATTATGATGCCTGATGGGATTGTAAAAATCCATTCAAGAATGCCTTGGCATTCTTGCTGCGAGGTGCGCGTCATGCAATTGCATGACATACTTCTACTGCGCACCTCTGAAATCCTGCCGGCTAGCTACATACATAATTTTGGAATTATGTATGCTGTATTGATAAAAGAAAGGAGCACTAAGATTTTGAGACCTATAGAAAAACTCATTGAAAAAAGAAAAGAAGAATTCATCCGCAACAATCTGATGTCGGATGAGTTTATTGATTTTATACAGCAGAACAAAAAACCAATGGACAAACTGCTCTCTTACTATGCCTGCGCAATTATGGAAGTAGAGACAAAATTCCGTGTTCTGGATCATCAGTATTCTCTGGAATACGACCGCAACCCGATTGAAGACATCAAATCCCGTGTCAAATCCTGGGAGAGCCTTATAAAAAAAGTCCGCCGGAAAGAAATCCCTCTGACACTCTCTTCTATTGAAGAGAGTATTCACGATATTGCCGGAGTACGCGTCGTCTGTTCTTTTCCTGATGACATCTACATGCTTGCCGACTGCCTGTTAAATCAGGATGACATCACACTGATTGAAAAAAAGGATTACATAAAAAACCCAAAACCGGGCGGATATCGAAGTCTTCATCTGATTATCAGCGTGCCAATCTTTCTTCAGGACGAAAAGCGCATGGTTACTGTAGAAGTTCAGCTTCGAACCATAGCCATGGATTTCTGGGCAAGTCTGGAACACAAGATCCGCTATAAAAAAAATATTCCGGAAGACAAAGCTCTCTATCTCCAGAATGAGATGCTGGAATGTGCCGAAATCAGCGCCGACCTCGACCGCCGTATGCAGAATGTCCGTGATGTTATCTCAAAAAATGTACCAAAAGAAGAAAAAATCCCATTTCTCGGAGAGATGATTTAGACTTGATTTCTCCAAATGATTCCGATTACCTTTATATCATAGTTGGGGGTTTTGCCCCCAACACCATTTAATTGTTCAAATACTATTCATCCATCCCTTCAATTATAGTTTTATCCTATATCTAAATATAATATTTATTAATATCACCAATATGTTATCTAGTATTATTACACAAATCTATTTGATATTTTTTACTTTTCCCTGTACAATATGCCTTGCATTAGAAAAACACGTTTTGATCAAGACTACTTTTTTAAACAACAACAAAATAAGGTTATTTTAAAGGAGAATTATAAAATGGAACCAAATCAGAAAAAAGCGAACGGTCTGGCTCTCATTCCTTTCGCAGTATTTGTAGGGGTTTACCTGGCCACAGGAATTACCTTGAATGCAATGGGTGTTGAGATGGCATTCTATCAGCTGCCTACTCCAATTGCTTCATTTATCGGTATTATTGTTGCTTTTGCTATGTTCAAGGGAAAATTTGATGACAAGTTATCTGTTTTCCTTCACGGTTGTGGAGAAGAAAATATCATGATCATGTGTATGGTCTTCTTGTTTGCCGGAGCATTTACATCTGTTTCTTCCGCAATGGGCGGTGTTGACTCCGTTGTAAATCTGGGTATGACTTTCATTCCTCCACAGTTCATCGCTGCAGGTGTTTTCGTGATATCATCATTCATTTCCATCTCAACAGGAACTTCTGTTGGAACGGTTACTGCTGTAACACCAATTGCACTTGGACTTGCACAGGCCGGTGGACTCAATCAGTTCCTCGTGGTAGGTGCTACGATCGGTGGATCTATGTTTGGAGATAACTTATCCATGATTTCCGATACAACCATCGCTGCCACACGAACACAGGATGTAGAGATGAAAGACAAATTCCGTGCCAACTTTAAGATCGCTCTTCCTGCTGCACTTGTAACATTTGTTTTATTACTGATTTTCGGTCGTCCGGAAACTTTACCTGCAGTACAGGAGTACTCTTACAATATTATAAAAGTTCTGCCATACATCTTCGTACTGGTTGCATCACTGCTCGGTGTCAATGTATTCGCAGTTCTGACTGGCGGAATCCTGTTCTCCGGTGCTATCGGTCTTGCAACCGGAAGCTTTTCCGCACTGGAACTTGCCAACAATGTTTATAACGGCTTTTCCGGAATGTTCGAAATCTTCCTGTTATCTATGATCACAGGTGGTCTTGCTAAAATGGTCGAAAAAGAAGGCGGCTTAGAATGGCTTCTTCAGAAAATCAGCAAAGTTATCAAGAACCGTCAGACTGCAGAGCTCGGTATCGCTGTCATGACTTCCCTGACTAACATTGCAACAGCCAATAACACTGTTGCAATCCTGATTGACGGTACAATTGCAAAAGATATCAGTAAAGAATACGGTGTGGATCCAAAACGTACCGCCTCCCTTCTCGACATCTTTGCCTGTGCTTTCCAGGGAATCCTGCCATATGGTGCACAGATTTTATTTGCCTGCGCTCTTATGGAGAATCTGAACAGTCCGTTCCAGGTAATCACGCAGTGCTGGTATCAGTTCATCCTGATGGCATTTGCAATCCTGTCCATCTTCTTTGCAAAAGGTGTAGATACGAAAAAAGCAACAAACTAATATGTGAGGTTATTAAAAAATATGATAGAACAGTACTTAAAAGGTCTGAAAGTTCCAAAAGATGAACTGACCGCAATTGAACGTAACAAATTGCTAAACGAAGGAAAAGACATAGACCGGATTATGTGCTGCATAGATTCAGGGGAGACATTGGCTCCCCTGATTGGCTGTACTCTTCCGGAATATTACTTTTCTGCCGAGAAAATGTGTGAACTCGAGGAATATATTTATAATAAGTTCCACTCTGACGGAGCCGGTCTGTCCACAACCTTGCGCGGCATGGCAGAGGCTATGGGATCAAAAATCAAATATTCTGATTACAACATTGCCCAGCTTGAGACTCCTGCCATTTCAAATCTGGATGAAGTAGACAAATTAAAACTGATAAATGTAGATGAAGACGGACGCCTTCCTATTATTTTAAAAGGTCTGAAAATGGTCAAAGAAAGACTTGGAGACAAAGTACCTGTGAGCGGGACTGTCACTGGACCATTTACCGTTGCCTCAATGCTTGTTGGAACAGAAAATCTTCTGAAAGGTATGGTAAAACAACCGGATAAAGTCCTTCAAATGATGGACATCATTACAGAAAATAATAACCGTTACATCCAAAGACTCCTGGACATGGGCGTAGGAGTTGGATTTGCAGATCCGGTAAGCTCCACCTCTCTTCTTCGTGTGAAACAATATGAGAAATTTTCACTTCCATTTTTCCAAAAGAATGTAGACTTTATCAAAAGCCAGGGTGGGGGATGCGGTCTTCATATCTGTGGTACAAGCCGTAAATTATGGGAACTCCTTATTCCGACCGGAATCGGTACATTTGGTCCGGACAATGTCGAGGATATGGCAGAAGCCAAGGAAATCCTCGGACCATATATGTGCATTCAGGGAAATGTCCCTCCTGTAGAAGTCATGCGTCTTGGAACTCCTTACGATGTTCTTCGCGCATCCAGAGAAAGTATCCGGAAAGCTTATGACTCCCCGAAAGGTTTCGTGCTGACATCCGGATGCCAGACTCCGATGTTCACACCAGAAGAAAATATGACTGCACTTATGGATGCAGCCCGTATCTTCGGGCATTATCCGATCAATCAGGATTTATTAAGGATGGAGGATTAATCCTCCATCCTTTTAAAATTCAAAATCTGCATAATCTTCCGGCAGGAATCTGTGATAAATGATATGACAGCCTTCATCTTTAAAGCAATAATAGTATCTGTCCTCACTTCCCTCTGGAAATCTCACATAGAAATCAAACTCTCCGTTATTCATCTCTTCTGTGATTGTGTTTTCACTGTACTGACCAAACAATTCCAGAATCTTTTTCTTCGTGCAGCCATGTTCTCTCACCAGTTCAATCAGTTCTTTGATAAATTCATTTTCAGCGGTATGCTCATGCACATACTCACTTCCCTGCTCCGGAATATGGAAGCAGAAACGATCTTTTTTATGTGTTACAGCAATTTCTCCAAGTCTTGCTTTCATATCTTCCGGTAAATGTGTCAGTCTCTCTGCCATCTCCTCCACTGTATCCTCAGTATCAAAGAAATGATTCAGCGTGCTGAGTGGATAATATAATCTTACATCTTCTTTTCTATATCCCAGCTTTGCCTGCTCTTCCTTTACAATATCAATCAGGCTCTGTTCCAAACGTTTATATTCCATCCTACCAATCTCCTTTTTACTGCTTTATTTCTTATCAGACACATAGTTGTTCCTGCCTGCTTTCTTCGTATATAAATGATACTAACGGAACATTTCGCACTTCCACAATCCCGGCTCATTATACTACATCCACCTGTATTGTACCATTCTTTCTATAACATTTCAGGATGAACTGCAATTATTTCCATGAAGTTTGACATGGCCCCTGTCTATCCCTTATACTAATTTACAGAAATATTCCCGGTATTCCATGTTGCCAGGACATCCCATATGATGCCTGTAAACTCATTTATTACATTTGAAAATATGTCGGGATTGATACGAAATTCATACATGACAGGAGGATAATAATTATTATGATTATAAAAAATGGACTCGTCGTTGATCCGGCTTTGGGACTTTCCGAAAAGATGGATCTTGCGATTGAAAATGGAACAATTCTGAAAATAGAAAAAAACATTGATACAGATCAAGTTTCAAATGATACCGAAGTCCTGGACGCCACAGGACTTGTCGTTGCTCCGGGACTGATTGATACTCATGTACATTTCCGCGATCCTGGATTTACTTATAAGGAAGATCTTCATACCGGTGCACTTGCTGCTGCAAAAGGCGGGTTTACAAGTGTCATCTGCATGGCAAATACTTCACCGGTCGTTGACAGTCTCCCTGTGCTCAAAGATCTGATCGACCGCGAGAAAAATGAAGACATCCGTATCTTCCAGGCAGCTGCCATTTCCTGCTCTCTGAAAGGAAAAGAAGCTGTCGACATGGAGGCTATGAAAAATGCCGGTGCATGCGGGTTCACTGATGACGGAATCCCTCTCCTGGACGCTGATTTCTGTTACCGTGCTATGGAACATGCCGCAAAATTAGGTGTACCTGTAAGTCTCCATGAGGAAGATCCTTCTTTTATTCAGAATAATGGAATCAATCACGGTACTGTATCTGAAAAGCTTGGCGTCTATGGTTCCCCTTCCATTGCCGAGGAATCGTTGGTTGCCCGTGACTGTCTTCTGGCACTTCGCTCCGGCGCAGATGTTGTTATCCAGCATATCAGCTCTGGTGTCTCTGTAGAAATGGTCCGCACTTTTAAAGCCCTCGGTGCTAAAATTCACGCAGAAGCAACACCGCATCATTTTACTCTGACTGATGAGGCACTTCTGACTTACGGAACGCTAGCCAAAATGAATCCGCCACTTCGCACCGCAAAGGACCGCCAGCAGATCATCGAAGGTCTTGCAGACGGAACCATTGACCTCATTGCCACCGATCATGCTCCACATAGCATGGAAGAAAAGAATAAACCTCTTACAGAAGCACCAAGCGGAATCACTGGTCTTGAGACTTCTCTTGCACTTGGCATCACAAGTCTTGTAAGACCTGGGCACCTGACTCTGTTACAACTTCTGGAAAAAATGACTGTCAATCCGGCAAAGCTTTACCATCTACCATACGGACAGATCAAAGAAAGTGCTGCTGCCGATCTGGTTATCTTTGATCCGGAAGAATGCTGGAAACCTGGCGATTACGCTTCCAAATCCTGCAATACCCCGTTTACCGGACAGGAACTTTTCGGAAAAGTAAAATATACGATCTGTGGCGGTAAAACTGTTTATTCTGATAAATAATGTAAATAATCACTTCATAAAAGTCAAAAGACAGGAAAAAGAACTTCCATACTTACACAAAAAGTTCTCTATTCTGTCTTTTTAATAATCACTTTGATATTAAATATCTTCCATCAAGTGCTTTAGCAATTTGCCCCCCCACACAGAAATATTCTCTGTTTCTGAACGATGGCTGCCCGCCAGCTCTATGTTATCTTCCGCATCAAAATTATCTACAAAGTCCGAATTCACAACTTCTTTCAAATGATCCTGAATATCGGTCAGACATTCCAAAAGAACCGGATTAAACGCACCACATTCTCCATTCAGAATCATCTTCACAGCCTGTTCATGAGAATAAGCTTTCTTGTACACACGGTCACTGATCAACGCATCATAGGCATCCGCCAGTGATACGACCTGAGCAGAAATTGGAATTTCCTCTCCCACAAGCCCATCCGGATATCCTTTTCCATCATAACGTTCATGGTGCCAGCGGCAAATCTGATAAGCAACTTCCAACAGTATCTCTCCTTGATACATCTTGAGGTTCTCAAGCATGGCGGCTCCAATCAACGTATGTGTCTTCATAATATCAAATTCTTCTTTTGTAAGCTTACCCGGCTTATTCAGAATCTTCTCATCAATTCCTATCTTACCAATATCATGAAGTGCAGATGCCATAGAGATCATATACTGCTCAGACCATGACAGTCCGTACTGCCCCGTCTTTTGGACGAGACGCTCCAAAAGTAATCTCGTCAAAGTCTGAATGTGTAATACATGAGGTCCACTCTCTCCATTACGAAATTCCACAATCTGGCTTAAGATTCCGACCATCATCCGGTTATTCTTCTCTTTCTCATAAATCTGGTCAGCAACAAGAGAAATCAATCTCCTCTGTTTTGCATAAAGCTTAATGGTATTAAACACTCTTTGATATACGATTTTCGCGTCAAATGGACGTCTGATATAATCTGCGATCCCCATCTCATATGCCCGGCGTATATAATCCTCAGATTCTTCACTGGAAATCATAATGACCGGGATATCATCCATCCAGTGCTCTCTTGCCATAGCCGCAAGGACCTCGAAGCCATTCATGACCGGCATCACAATATCCAGCAACATCAGTGATATGCCCGTACCATACTGCTTAAGCATCTTCAATGCCTCTTCTCCATTCTCAGCTTCCAAAATTCTGAAATCGTCCTGAAGCATCTCTGTAAGGATTTCCCGGTTCATCTCCGAATCATCCACGATTAAAATCTGCTGCTTAACTTTTAATGCTTCAAGTGCAGTTCCATCCTCACCCTCCTCATTCGCAAAATCTTTCTCTGTAACGACTGTGTTCTTTCGATTCTTCGCAAGATACATAAACTTATCCGCTTCCATTACCGTCTCCTCGACAGTCCTTCCTGCAGACATGACTCCACCGATACTTGCTGATAACTGAAGCCTTGAATATGTCGGAACATTTGCATTATAAATTTCTGTCCGGATCTGCTTAAGCTTTTCTCTGAACATCGTCTCGCTGATTCCCTGCAATACAAGGAGAAACTCGTCCCCTCCATAACGGATCAGAGTATCGTTCTTTCGGATACAATGACGAATTGCTTCCACTGTGGTGATAAGTGCCAGATCACCGGCATTGTGTCCATATGTATCATTATAGATTTTAAAATCATCCATATCAATCATGGCGACCCCGACAGATGCTGTCATCTTCTTGATCCGATCCTCGTAATAGCGGCGATTATATACACCGGTCAGCGCATCTTGATACAGCTTTTCATTATATCTGCTCAACTTCTCCATTAAACGATCACGATTCTCCAAATCAACCAGGAATTCCTCATCCATCTTCCTGAGCAGCTCCATAACGTATGGCTGTCCGTCAATCTCCACATAACGCGCTGTCACTTGATAAATATCTGAATCCAGGTATTCCAGCTTTGTCCGCACTGACTTCTCCTCGAATGCCCGGGCAGCAATACAATGCGTACATGGCTTTTCCTTCTTCCAGAAATCATAACAATGGCATAATTCCATGTCTCCGCCTGGATTGTCGTTCTCTTCCAGCCGGAACTCCCGCTTATCCAACAGTCTTACAACCGTAAAGACCTTTTTATACAATTCCATCTCCATCTGAGCCTGCTGCATTGTCATAATATAATCTGAAGACATGATTTTAACCCTCCTGCACGATTCAAAAATCCGCGCTTTATCGTTCTGGTAAACATATTTATTTTACCAAATATAAATAAAATCTACAAGTTGTTTAGCCAGAAAGATTGTCAAAACTTTGTCCTACTTATTCAGCTATGTTTATATTGACAACTGCTAGTTTGATTGTAGCCATTCTGAATTTTACGCACAAAAAATAGACGCCTTGACTTTGGTAGAGTGAACGTCTATTTTTTCTTAATTTTATTTTTGTGGGTGGCAAATTCACTGAATCGCACTGAACACAATCGAGAAAACGCCTATTTACGCGATAGTGAGCAAACAGTTTCGCAGTGATCGCAGAACGGGAACATATCAACCGGCTGAATCTTTTCCACCTTATAATGATGCTTTGTCAGATATTTCAAATCTCTTGCCAACGTCTCCGGATTACAGGAAATGTAGATGACTTTCTTCGGAGATAACTTTACAACAGAAGATAAGAATCTCTCATCACTTCCGGCTCTCGGCGGATCCATAAATACCACATCGGCTTTTTCACCTTTCGCTGACATCTCAACCATAAATCTTCCGGCATCTCCCTGATAAAATGCAGCATTCGTGATCTTATTCTCTTTCGCATTGATTCTGGCGTCTTTTGCTGCATCTTTGTTTAGCTCCACGCCAATCACCTTACCGGCTTTCTTCGCAGCAATCAGCCCAATTGTTCCAATTCCGCAATACGCATCAATCACCGTCTCTTTTCCTGTCAGACCGGCGTAATCAATGGCAGTCTGATATAAAATCTCTGTCTGCACCGGATTGACCTGATAAAAGGACTTCGGTGAAATACGAAACATACAGCCACATAATCTGTCTTTAATAAACCCCGGACCAAAAATCGGCTTTTCCCGGTCTCCCAGAACCATGCTTGTCTGTCTGTCATTTACATTTAACACAACGGTCGTAATCTCCGGATGCGCTTTTCTAAGCGCTTTCACAAAATTATTTTTCGACGGAAAAATCGGTGAACCTGTGACAAGGACGACCATAATCTCTCCTGTAGAAAAGCCTCGGCGGATCAGCACATGACGCAGAAGTCCATAACCTGTGTCCTCATCATATGTCCGGATTTTAAATGATTTCAACATTCCACGAATCGTCCGGATAATCTCCTGACTCTTCTCGTCTTCAATCAGGCAATTCTCCACCGGAACTACTCTATGCGTTCCTTCTTCGTAAATACCGGAAATAATATTTCCTTTCCGGTCACGGTCAAATACCGCATGCACTTTATTCCTGTAATAATATGGATTCTCCATTCCGATGATTGAACAGACCTTCCCGTATGCTCCAAGAAGACTCTGTTCTTTTTTCTGCTTTTTCTTAAGCTGCTCTTTATAAGGAATACCCTGAAACTGGCAGCCACCACATTTCTTCGATATATTACATTTCATAATTTTCAACTCACCTGTTACCATTCATATATATTCTGACAGTAACTCTCCTCTTTCATCTATAACTGTTCAGAACCCCACCACACAAATTCGCAAAACCGCACGATACTCGTGCTTTCCCACTGCTACGCAGCTAATTTTGCTCATATGTGGGGTGGTAACTCTATTCGAGTCACCTTGAAATAAGAAAAACCGCTACTTACATGCAAGCATGACGCATCAATTTTTCTTATTTCAAGAGGTTCTGAATAGTTACCTTCTATTATAAATTGTGGACATTTTCCCTGCAACCTTTTATAATCAAATCATGTTGTTATTTAAAGGAGAGATCAAATGAGTACTAATCAACACAATCGCGAATCTTTTGGCAGTCGTTGGGGCTTTATCCTCGCCTGCATCGGCTCCGCCGTTGGCATGGGAAATATCTGGATGTTTCCAACCAGAGTGTCCCTTTACGGAGGCGGCTCTTTCCTGATTCCTTATATATTTTTTGTTGCCCTCATCGGCTTCACTGGAGTCATTGCAGAAATGAGCTTTGGCCGTGCTATTAGATCTGGTCCGGTCGACGCATTTGGCTGCGCCTGCGAGGCAAGCGGCAAACGAAAACTCGGAGAAGCCCTTGGCATGATTCCAGTTCTCGGTTCCCTTGCAATGGCAATCGGATACACCGTCGTTATGGGCTGGATTTTCAAATATGCAATCGGTACCCTGACCGGTTCGACTCTCGCCCCAGATAATGTAGAAGAATATGGAAATGCTTTTGGCAGTATGGCTTCTGCATTTGGAAATAATGGATGGCAGATTGGCGCTTTGATTATCTGCATGTTAATCCTCATGCTCGGTGTCGGGGGCGGAATCGAACGTGCCGGTAAAATCATGATGCCGCTTTTCTTCTGCCTGTTTGTTATTCTTGCAGTTCACGTTGCATTCCAGCCGGGAGCCATTAATGGATACCGCTACATTTTCCGGGTGGATCCGGAAATGCTGGCATCCCCGTCTACATGGATTTTTGCTCTTGGGCAGGCATTTTTCTCCCTGTCTGTTGCGGGAAATGGAACTCTGATTTATGGTTCCTACCTGTCAGATAAGGAAAATATACCCGCTTCTGCCGCAAAAGTAGCACTTTTTGACACCATCGCCGCAGTCCTTGCAGCCCTGGTCATCATTCCAGCTATGGCAACCACCGGAGCACAGTTAAATCAGGGAGGACCGGGACTATTATTCATCTTCCTGCCGAATCTGATTCGTTCCATGCCGGGAGGCCGGATCATTGCAATCATTTTCTTTGCAGCCGTATTCCTTGCAGGGATGACATCACTGATCAACTTATACGAAGCACCAATTGCAACGGTACAGGAAAAACTACATTTATCCCGCGTACCTTCATGCGGTGTCATTGCAGTAATCGGAATCATCGTTTCACTTCTGATTCAAGGCATCGTCTCCACATGGATGGATATTCTTTCTATATACATTTGTCCACTGGGCGCGGGACTCGCCGGAATCATGTTCTTTTGGGTATGTAAGAAAAGCTACGTCGAAGAACAAGTCAATAAAGGCCGGGAACGGAAATTCACCAAATACTTCATTCCTGTCTGCAGATACATCTATGTACCAATCTGCTTTATCGTACTGATTCTTGGAATCGCACTTGGCGGGATTGGCTAACAAAAAAATCGGGATACTCTACATGATAGAATATCCCGATTCTTTTTCTACATATCAAATTCTATGATGCGCTTTCTGCTTTATCTCCAACTCGAAATCTTGCCATGCAGATCAAAGTCGCCACTGCCACAATCACTCCACCTGCAAATCCAATATCCTTCAGTGAAATCTTTGTATACACTGTTCCGCCAAACCAGGTTCCACAGCCAATTCCCAGATTGAAAATTCCCGAGAAGATCGCCATAGCAACAGATGATGCAGCCGCAGAGACACAACCAATCAACTCTGCCTGAAAGCTTACCTGAAATGCCATAATCGCCAGTCCCCATCCAGCACATACCATAATCACGGTATACATATTGACAGAAGCTGGATATAAGAGCAGCAGAGCTGCCACAACACCAATCATAACAGTCTGAACAAAAGCATACCGATGATCATCATAATATCTTGAGAACAAATAGCTTCCTCCAAGCCCCGCTACTCCGAATAACATCAGTGCCATAGTTACCCAGTTACTCGGAAGCCCTGCTACTTTCTGCAAAAACGGCTCGATATAACTGTAGCTTGTATAATATCCGGTCGCCACAAGAAATGTAATTACATAAATGCTCATCAATCTTGCATTTTTGAAAAGCTCCGGAAGCTGTCCCACGGAAAATGATTCTGTTCCTTCCAGCTTCGGAAATACAAATGCCAGATAGCCAAGTACCAGAAATGAAACTATCGCCACACATAAAAATGTCATTCGCCAGCCGATCTGAAGTCCGATTATTCGGCCAAGCGGCATTCCAAGTACCATGGCAATTGATGTTCCGGTAACAATTGCACTAAGAGCCTTTGACTGATGCTCTTTCGCCACAACCCGAACTGCAACCGGTGATGCGATCGCCCAGAAAATGGAATGTGCACACGCCACACCAATACGTGACAATACAAGAAATGTAAAGCCACTTGAAATTACCGACAACACCTGACATACCGCAAACACACTTAACGTTCCAAGCAGCAATTTCTTCGGCTGTATCCTGCACACTAACAACATCAGCGGCAGCGATAATAATGTCACAGTCCAGGAATAGGCTGTAATCATCACGCTCGCCTGAGCCTCCGTCATATGAAACTCATTAGAAATATCTGTTAAAAGCCCAATCGGCATAAATTCCGAAGTATTTACCAAAAACGCTGAAATCGTCATACCGATCAACGGGAGCCACTCCCGTAAAGTCATCTTCGTCTTCATCTATAATGTCCTCGCTATTCTTTAAAATCATTATTTTGTCCGCGGACAATTATAGTATAATAGCTAAGTAGTGTCAATAAAATTAAACAATTATACACACTGTTGACTGCTTCTAATTCCAGATAATTTCGGATATCATCAACATCTCTTTGTATACTTCGTTCATTTACTCCATATTCATTGGCTTCGGCTGCTTTATTTACAATGTACCCGTTCAGTAGTTTCGTATAGATTCCGAGAACACGCTCGATTTTGCCA
>ULZN01017471.1_pt1 | contig 14507 bp, 6 predicted proteins | sample 1963091 | NCBI WGS metagenome assembly ULZN01 (sample SAMEA4835889, study PRJEB28245) | human gut metagenome | biome: gut microbiome; material: fecal sample | place: Denmark | collected 2008 | reverse complement strand
AATGCTATAAAGAAAACGGCGCACAGGTCGGCAGTGTTACCGTTGGCATGGGAACCGCGGCGAATGAGATCTTAGATTATTTCGGACTGGACGGCATGGAGAAGAGCGTATTGTTTCATCTCGTCACAGATGCTGCCTGGCGGCAGATCAAGCCTGCTCTGCGTAAGAAAATGCAGATCGATCTCCCAGGAATGGGAATCGCATTTATCATTCCCGTGAGCAGTGTCGGTGGCAAGAAAGCATTGAATTACCTGACCTGCGGGCAGGAATTCGTAAAAGGAGAGGAGTCCACATTGAAAGAGACGAAGAATGAGCTTCTGGTAGTGATAGCCAATCATGGATATACGGATCTGGTCATGGATGCAGCGAGAGAAGTACATGCGGCGGGCGGCACGGTCATCCATGCCAAGGGCACCGGAACAGAGAATGCACAGCAGTTTCTGGGCGTGACACTGGTGCCGGAAAAAGAAATGTTGTTCATTGTGGTAAAAAGTGAGCAGAAAAATTCCATCATGCGTGCTATAATGGAAAAAGCAGGACTGGAGAGTAAAGCACAAAGCATAGTATTCTCCCTTCCTGTGACAGATACTGCAGGCATGCGCCTGATGGAGGAGATGGGAGAGACATGACAAACGGCTTATCCGGACCCAGGAAGCAGTTCCTGGACGTGCTCCGGGTACTGGCAACCTGTGCAGTGGTGCTGATGCATGTACTGACAGGTGCGACAGATGTGACAGATGCGTCGATAGTGCCGGAATACCGGTCATTATTGCTGTCAGTTATGGATCTGGTGACCTGGTGTGTTCCTATATTTTTATTGATCTCGGGATATTTGTTCCTGAATCCGGAACGTACATTGACTTATCCGGTCATGATTAAAAAATATTGCAGGAGGATTGCACTGGCGATCCTCCTATTCGGCGTTCCGTATGCAGCTTCCGAGCTGGTAGTGGCGGAGCGGACCTTCCGGATCAGGATGATCCCGGAGGCACTGAAGATGACTCTGATGGGACATACCTGGTCCCATATGTGGTATCTGTATCTGATCTTGTTTTTATATCTGATCACGCCGCTTCTGAAAAAAGTGCTGCGTGTGCTGCCGGTGTGGGGTGTTGCGGCAGTGATGGCAGTGATCTTCTTAGGAAGCAGTGTGGCACCGTTTCTGAATAAGGTACTGGATGTCAACAGTATTCCGGTATTGCCGGATGGCGGTGTGTATTTCCTGTATTATCTGTGTGGATATTTCTTCGCGGTGAGAGAAGTATGTGTGGACAAGGGAAGGAATGTATGGCTGACAGCTGCAGTAGCGGTTCTGGCTCTGGGAATGATCCTGAGCAGAACACTTGCGGGATTCTCCATTCAGATGGCATACAATTATCCGTTTACAGTACTGCTTGCAGTGCTTCTGTTCGCTGCAGGATGGAATGGGAGTATTAAAAAACACCGGATCCCCTGGCAGGAGGCGGGAGCTTTGAGCTTCGCCGTATACCTGGTACATCCGGTGTATGTGAACCTGTTGTATAAATTCGTGAAGATCACACCCTTTACGGTGTTGGAACAATGCGGTGTGCAGTCTGTAGCCGCCGGGCAAGCGGTATTGATTTTGCTGCTGGCTGCATTCTGCCTGGTAGTGCTGGCACTGGCAACGGCTACCGCGTGGGTGCTGCGCAAGATCCCGGTGTTAAGAAAATATGTGCTGTAATCACTTCCGCTGCCAACGTCCGGAAGCACCGCAGGGCAGTACCAGACCGCTCTCGGTGACGGGCAGGCCGATTTCTTCGGCTTCCACATGACCGCCGAACTTTTTCGTCAGGGTGGAATTCATCATATAGGACAGCACGGCGGGCTGCAATCCTGTAGTGTACGAATTGATCAGGAAGAACAGCGCATCATCGGATAAAAGCTGTGCGGTCAGTCCTACGAAATCCCAGATATTATCTTCTATTTTCCAGATCTCGCCCTTAGGACCTCTGCCGTAGGAAGGGGGATCCATGATGATGCCGTCGTATTTGTTGCCACGGCGGATCTCACGCTCTACGAACTTCATGCAGTCGTCCACCAGCCAGCGGATAGGAGCATCGGCAAGCCCGCTGGCAGCAGCGTTCTCCTTCGCCCAGCCGACCATACCCTTGGACGCATCCACATGGGTCACAGCAGCTCCCGCAGCCGCAGCGGATACAGTAGCACCGCCGGTGTAAGCGAAGAGGTTCAGTACTTTCACGGGGTGGCCTGCCTCATGGATCAGACCGGAGAACCAGTCCCAGTTCACAGCCTGCTCCGGGAACAGACCGGTATGTTTGAAACTGAAGGGCTTCAGATGGAAGGTCAGAGGATCAGTCTTACCGCAGGCTTCCTTCTGAAAAGGCAGGGTGTAATGAATCGCCCATTCATCCGGCAGATGGAAGAACTCCCATTCTCCGCCGCCCTTGGCACTTCTGTGGTAATGACCGTTTTTCTGCTTCCAGCCCTTATGATCGTGGGGCGTCTTCCAGATGACCTGGGGATCCGGACGGACGAGAATATAATCTCCCCAACGCTCTAACTTTTCTCCGCTGGAAGTATCCAGCACTTCGTAATCTTTCCAATTATCTGCAATCCACATATAGAAACCTTTCTGTGTATATACTTTGTAACTGATTTTTATAGGACATAGTAAGATATCGGGGTCAAAAGCCTCCGACTTTGATGCCTACGGATTGCTTCGTGCTACGCACTCTCACAATCCAATCCAATATTCGCATATCGTGGGATTATCATCCCACTTTTATGCTCATATCGGGGCGGGTCCTAAGGTCTTTCACCCACCCATGAGCAAGCTCATGTGGGCTTAGACCTTTTGACCCTGGCATCATCATAATATAATACCGGAAAGACTTTTTCAAGGAATACTTGCAGAGATTTCCCCTACGGTCGATTCATGTCATTTTTGGGTCGATTCATGCAGAAACCGGTTTTACTGAGAGAAGGTGTGGTACGTTATCTTTAAGATAATGGGTATCACTATGCCTAACGGAAAGAGGTAAAACGGTATGAAAAAACGAGTATTGAGCATGTTACTGGCACTTATTCTCTGCTTCTCAACACTGCCCATGACAGCATTCGCACAGGAGGCTGTACAGGAAGCTGATGTTGTGACAGAGCAGGCTGACCCTGCCGCAGAGCAGGAGGAAGCAGAAGCAGCGGCGGCACCGGAGGCAGAGACTTCGTCCGATAAGAGCACCACTGTGGAAACTCCCGGCACGGAAGATTCCACTGCGGGCGAAGCCCCCGATAAAAGTGTCAGCGATAGTGATGCCAGCACGCAGGATACCGTGGCAGACGATGAGAAGAAGGCAGCAGTGCAGAAGGTACAGGCACTCATCGACGCCCTGCCGGAGACAGTGACGGAAGAAAATGCAGAAAGAGTCAGCGAGCAGCTGGAAGCTATCGACGAGGCTATGGCGGAACTGACCGAGGAACAGCGTGAAGAGCTGGATATGACACGGCTTTATGCTATTTCTGAAGCGTTGAATACACCGATGACGGTTCCGATGACGGTGGCGGAAGGTCAGCATGCTGACCATCCCATCTGCGGCGCGACATGCACAGATGAGTATAGCCATAGCATTGTGACAGAGTGGAAGCCCATAGGCAGCGAAACAGAACTGAAAGCTGCAACGGAAGGACATTACTATCTGACACAGGATATCGAGACAACGGGGACATGGGAAACGAAAAATAACGTGGTGCTCTGTTTGAATGGTCACAGCATTGCGGCAAACGGGGATTTTGGTGTCATTGAGATCAAGGGAGCGAATAGACAATTTACTCTCTGTGACTGCAATAGTAGTGCGAGTACGCACTATTTCAGCGAAAGCGTGGAAAATAATTTCACTCGATGGGTGCCGTGCGAGGAAAATACGGAGAACTGCATCTCCGTTACCGGTGGAGTTATCACTCACAGCGCAGGAACGTCGGATTTAGGTGTGGAAGTGGATAATAACGCCACTTTTACCATGTACGGTGGAACTATTTGTGGTCATAAGCAGCCCCACAGCTATTATGGCGCCGGTGTGTATGTGCATGATAGCACATTTAATATGTATGGCGGTGCAATCAGTGGCAATGCTGCAAGTTGGTGTGGTGGCGTCGCTGCGCTCGGTAGCACATTTAACATGCATGGTGGTGTAATCAGCGACAACATGGTCTCTGCTGGTGGTGGCGGTGTACTGTTGTCGGACAAAAGCGTCATGAACATGTCCGGCAATGCACGGATTAGTGACAACATTGCTCTCGCCGAATCGCATGCATCAGGTGGCGGTGTGTATATATATGCCAGCGCCGACGGAGAAGTCGGTAACTGCTTATATATGTCCGATAATGCGAAAATCAGCGGCAATACAGCCACCCAAGGAGGTGCTGTGTATGTACGTAAAAACGGTCAGGTTACCATGAGCGGCAATGCGCAGATTAGCAATAACACGGCAACCGAGAATGGTGGCGGCGTCTATGTAGAAAATAGTACTTTTAAAATTGCCGGCGGTGCTCCTCGGGTCTGTGACAACTTGTGTCAAGATGTTCAGAACAATGTCTATCTGGCTACCGGCAATGCAATTCGGATTAGTAAATTATCCACATTCGCCGGCAAAATCGGCGTATCCACCCAGGATACGCCCACTGGGAGCAACCTCGTAACGGTTGCCGCGGCAGCTGTGGAGTCTGGGGCTGTTGGTTCCCTGACCGAAGAATATGTGGATCATATTAGCAGTGATAAAGAGAATCTCTATCCGGTTCTTGTGAACGGTGAGGTGAAACTGTCGGCGACCGAACCGCATCGGCATCCCGTTTGTGGCGCAACCTGTGGTGACAGCGAGAATCATGGAAATCAGACCTGGATAGGCGTTTCCAATCTGACTGACATCAAGAGTGGGGGCTATTATTATCTGACAGACAATGTTAAATTGAATGATACATGGATCTGCACTTATGATGTAGCACTCTGTTTAAATGGAAAAACAATCACCTGTGCAGCAGAAGTTGATGCCATTCAGGTTGCGAAAGGAACGAAGCTGATTATCACCGACTGTCAGAAAGTGGTCGGCAAGATTACCCATGCACAGGATAATATAGGACGAGGTATAATGTCCTTGGGTACCTTGATACTGTATAACGGCGAAATTACCAAAAACCAGATTGCCAAAGGTAGTGGTGCCGGTGTATACGTAGATGGTGGTAATTTTTACATGTATAAGGGCAGTATCTCTGATAACAAAGTAACCATAAACGGTAACGGCGGCGGTGTGTATGCAAAAGATAGCACCAACTTCGTTATATCCGGTGGTAGTATTGACAGCAACCATGCACCGTCTAGCGGTGGTGGTATATACTATGAATCTACAATTAGTAAGTCAGTAAAATTCAATATATCTGGTGGTAATATCGTTAGAAACACAGCCGTTACTGGTAACGGTGGTGGTATATGGCTGAAGAGTGCATATGGAAATATGAGGTTTACCATGTCCGGTGGTAGGATTTCAAACAACGTCGCTAGCAAAAACGGCGGTGGTGTATATATTTCTGAGCCCTATTACGGCAAGTTTACTGTGTCCAGTACGGCACAAATCACCGACAACGCGGGTAATGGAAACGATAACAATGTCTATTTGCCCAGCGGCAAGACCATTCTCATCGGTGCGAACGGGTTGAGCAGCTCCGCCAAGATTGGCGTGACCATGGGACAGCAGCTCGCCGAGGGTGTGCGAGTTGCCATCGCCAAGGGTACAAGCGATGATTACACACTGACCGCGGATGACCTGAATGCTTTCAACAGCGATACCGGCTATTACAAGTATGCGTTAGACAACGCTGTCAACTTTTCAAGCGGCGAATTACATGTGCATGGTCTCTGTGGCACGGCGAACTGCACTGAGAGTAAGAATCACAAAAATGTGCTGTGGACTGCGATCAGGACGGAAGAGGATCTGCGCAACATCAAGGGTGGAAGTAGTAGCTCACACAGACAGTATTACTATTTAACGACTAATATTGCTCTGAATAATACGAGCTGGAATCCGACAGGCTACATCTCACTTTGTTTGAATGGTTACAGCATCACAGCTAACGGCAATTTTGACACCATTACCGTAGGTGAAGGAAAAGATACGGATTCACTTACACTTTGTGACTGTAACGGCAGCGGTAACAACACAGGAGAGATTACCCATGTTGACGGTATGAAAGGGCGTGGCGTATATTTAAAACCCTTCAGTGACCTTAGCCTGTATAGTGGAAACATCACCGGCAACAACACTGATGACCACGGTGGCGGTGTGTATTTGGACGGCAGTTTCTTCTACATGTACGGCGGCAGCATCACAGACAACAGCGCAAACAATGGCGGTGGCGTGGCTGGACGTGTAAGTAATTATAAAGTGAACGGGGGGTATGTCGTTGGCAGACTCTTGATGTTAGGTGGAACGATTACCGGCAACAAGGCAGCCGCCAACGGTGGCGGCGTTGACATGGATTGCGCCTTTGAGATGTGTGGTGGCAGCATCACCAGTAACGAAGCCGATGCCAACGGCGGCGGTGTTGCCGTGAAAGGTGATCATAGCGTCGAATGGAGTGGTGGCAGTGTCACCGGTAACACGGCGAAGAACAACGGTAGTGGTGTGTATGTAGCTGAGAGTGTTGAAGCCATGGAAGTCAACGGGGATGTGAACATTACCGGCAACACCAATGGCAATGTTTATTTGCCTGGCGGCAAGACTATCACCGTCGGCTCGACTAGGGGCAGCGGCACAAGTTTGACGGATGGTGCAAACATTGGTGTGACGCTGGAAAAGCTGCCTGCGGAGGGAGATTTTATGAAGTTCGCCGAGGCAGCCACGGGTATTACCCTGACGGATGAAATTGCGGGCAAATTCACCATCGACAATAATAGCAGCAACACATACAGCGTGCAGAACATCGACAACAGTCTGTATGTGGTAAGTGGCGAGCTGCATGAGCATGCAATCTGTGGCGCAAGTTGCAGCCACGAGACTAAACATGACGATGTTCTGTGGACTCCACTGACCTATAATGCAGATACACAGAAGATGATGTGTGGTGGAACGATAGTAAGCAGTAGTAATGGCACAAAAGGGATGGAATATGTGCTTCCTACTGGAAACTACTACTTACTGGACAATATTACGTTTACCGGTACGATTAAAATCTCCGGTGACGTAAATCTCTGTCTGAACGGAAAGTGCATCACCAATTTAGCACAGAATTATGCTTCGACGATTGCTGTTCTCGCGAGGGGCAATCTGACACTATGTGACCACGAGGACGGTACTATCACCTCAAAAGATCAGAAGTCTTATGGTGTGCAGTTCAAGGCTTACAATGGCATTCCTAAATTCACCATGTATGGCGGCACCATCACCGGAACTGATGCTGGTGTGTGTCAGGACGCCAGTGCCGGTGTGTTCAATATGTATGGTGGCGCTATCACCGGCAATAGAGTAGGAGCAGATATTCCTGCGGAGATTACAATGACGGTCGGTGGGACGGCAAGGATTATAGGCAACACCAAAAAGGATGTTTTCCTGTACGAAAAGGATGAAAACTCAAAATCAATTATCCACATTGATCCAAGTCTGACGAATGCTGCAAGTATTGGTGTGGCTACTACCAATAGCCCCAGGCCAAAGGCTCCGGTTCAGATTGCTACCGGAGCAACCGGCTTGGTGGACTATACTAAGATTTTCAAGCCGGACAATACAGATAGGGGCTATATGGTTATAAAGGATGAGCAGGGTAATCTGTACCTTAGCACCCACCAGCACAGTTGGAAATACAAGCCGGGCGCAGACGGCAAGTCGATTACCGCCACCTGCGTTAATACAACGAACTGTCCCAACATTGACGGCGGCAGCGTGACCATCAAGGCACCTGAGGAGAATACTCTGATCTACGATGGCAGCAACAAAACGGCAATACTTGAGAACAAACTGCTCACCGGTGAGAAGGATCCCACAATCAGCTACACGGTTGGAAACGGACAGGGTGCTACACTCCCTGACGGTTCCTATCCCACCAATGTCGGTGCTTATACCGCAAGCATCACAGTGGGTGGTGTGACAGCCAGTGTGACTTATGAGATTCAAAAGGCAGATCCCGCAGCGAAAAATTTTGTCTTTACCGCACCGGGCAGCTTGACATATGACGGCACGGCAAAGACTGCAGACATCAAGACTGCGACGAACATCACCGGCATGGGCGATGTTATGGTGAAATACTATCAGGGCGAGACGGAAGTGCAGCCCATGAATGCGGGTGAATACAAGGTTAAAATTAGTGTGACGGACGGCACGAATTTTAACGCAGCAAGTGACCTGACGGATGAAAACTGGGCGTTTACGATTACTCCCATTATTACCGAACCGACTGTGGAACTGAGCGGTAACACAACTTATACTTATACCGGCGAACGGATTACGCCGGATGTTACCGTAACCATCGATGGCAGACCGCTGACGAAGGGTACGGACTACACCATTATTTACGGTGATAACGTAAACGCCGGTACGAATGCCGGTTCCGTAACCGTTAAAGCAAAGGGAAATTATGGATTTGCAGATGTTGTTAAGAAATTTGCCATTGAGAAGGCGGATCCGAAGCTGAACTTCGAGAAGCCTGCTGTGACGACCTCCTATGGAACGAATCCTGCTAACAATGAGCTCACCAATAAGGGTGACGGCGCGGTGAATTACCAAAGCAGCGACAATTCCGTCGTAACTGTGAATGAAAAAGGTGAGGTTACCGTTGTCGGAGTGGGCGAGACCACCATTACCGCGACAGCCGCCGAGACAACGAACTACAAGGTAGGCACGGCAAGCTATAAATTGACGGTGAATAAGGCACGTGTCCATATTGTACAGGCTACCGTTGCTAACAAGGATTACGATGGAAACGTGAATGCTGACGTCACAGGGGTAGTTTTTGCCAACGAGGCAGACGTGAGAATAGACGGTCGGGTAGCGGGTACGGACTACACGGTGACCGGTGCTTTCCAAAGTGAAAACGCCGGGAAACAGGATGCAGAGGTAACGGTAAAACTTCTTGGTGAGTTTGCCTCTCACTATGAACTGACCGGCGGAATATATAAGACCAGGGCAACTATTACTGCAAAGCCTATCAGCATTGCAATCGCGCTCACGCAAGACCGCAGCTACGAGCGGAATAATACCTCCGTGACCATTTTAGAAGTGACCTTCAAAGACAGCACAAACACACTTGTTGCAACGCTGACAAGTTCCGATTATACCGCGACCGGCAAGATGGTTAATGCGAATGTCGGCACAGACAAAAAAGTTACCGTTACGGTGACCCTGCAGGGAAAAGCGGCAGACAACTATAAGCTTGTTTCCAACATGACCACCGCAAAGGTAGCGATTACGCAGGCTAAGGGCGGTGTATTGCAGGAGGAGAACTTAAAGCAGAAATTCTCCGACCGGAAGCAGAAGACCTTCACACCCGATTACACAGGACTTCCTGCCGGGGAGACATGGACATACAGCATTTCCGAGGCACAAACTTCGGGATCTGCAAAGGTGGAACCGGCTATGATTAATACAGCCGGAAAGATCACCTACAGGCTGACAGCCGGTGCGGAAAATGACACCATCTGTTGGACGGTAACGATTTCCAATCCAAATTATGAAAAATTTACCAAGGATTTAGTACTGACCCTGACGGCGAAAGAACCTCAGGAGACACTGCGCATCACCGGTGACAACACTGTGGCCTATGGACAGAAGCTGCTACTGAGCACGGTCGGCGGTTCCGGCACAGGTGAGATTACTTACAGAGTGGATGCAGGCAGCACAGGCAATGCAACGATTAATCAGAATGGCGTTCTGACTCCGGTTAAGGTCGGAAGCGTTGTTATCACAGCAACCAAGGCAGGTGATATCGATTACAGTGAGATCACCAGTGCACCTTTTGTCATTATGATTACCCGGGCTGCTACAAGCGGTGAACCGAAGTACCATAAGATTACCACAGGCGGTATGACCCTGGCAGACGCAGGACTGACGTTGGCAGGCAGCACCATTCATCCGGCAGACGGTACACTGGAGTGGATAGATGATGCAGGTGTACTTCCCAATGACACGGCAGTCGAGATGAACAAGACTTACAAGTGGCGCTTCATCCCTGCGGATACCAATTATGAGATTCTGACCGGTGAAATCGAACTTTACCATGTGGACGCTCCGGCAGTCACTGCACAGCCCAAGAGTGTATCTGTGACAGTAGGAGACACAGCAACGTTTGAAGTTACTGCAACCGGTACGGACGTAACCTATCAGTGGCAGATCGACAGAAACGACGGTAATGGATTTGTGAACATCACCGGAGCTACCGGTGCAACCTACACCATAGGAGTAACGGATAGAGACTGCAACGGATTTAAGTACCGGTGTGTTCTCAGCAATGCGGCCGGTTCAGTTACCACCGATACCGTAGTATTGACGGTACAGTATCAGATCATTGAAGGCGCGAACGGCTCCTGGAACCAGAATACGGACGGAAGAAGTCTCAAAATCAGAGGAAACGGTGAATATTCCAAGTTCCAGAATGTAAAGGTAGATGGGAATATCATTGATTCCAAGAACTATACCGTGAGTGAGGGCTCCACGATCATCGAATTACATGCAGATTACCTGAAGACTCTGTCCGAGGGCAGTCACACCTTTGAGATCGTATGGACAGACGGCGCCGCAGGCACCAGCTTTACGGTAGCAAGGAACACCTCCGGCAGCAATAATACCGGCAGCAATAACACCGGCAATAACGATAATAATGACAGTACGGACAACTCAGCTGCCGCAGCTCCCACCGCTGCTGCTACTGCGCAGGAACTGGACAAGGTTCCGGCTACCGGAGATCCTCTCGGTATCTGGCTGATGCTCTTTGCGATATCCCTGACCGGACTCGCAGGAATGCTGGCGAGAAGAAAGAAGAACTAAGAATAACGTAAATAATATAGAAACCTCGCTACAGAGATGATACCTGTAGCGAGGCTTTTTGTCTTGCAATCTTATTTTTCATTTATTATTGACACTATACTTACCTTTTATTATAATATAAATGAACCACTGAACTCGCGAATGCGATGTAGGTGGTGTTTTATTTTGGATATATTACTAATCCATACATATTTGTCTCATTTGCTTTCAAATTTAATTTTTCCGCTTCCTTTAACGTCACCATAACCCGTTTTACAAAGAGTTTGTCAATTACAGTTCCCACTCGTTTGGGTAACTCTTCTTTCCGAATTTCGATTTTGAAATATAAATGTACAAAAAATGAAACGAAATCACATATTTGAATAAAATAGGATTCTGATGAATTTTTTTCCATAATATCCTCGATCATATTGCTGATCGGATGATTGACAAACCCAGGCAAATATTTGGATTGGATCGGATTAAATGCACGTATAGCTCTGGCTGTCTTTCTCATAGGTGCTATTCTGCCCTCATCCGTAATCACTAAATAATTCCATTGCCCATCGCTGTCATTCTCGATACGTTGTATATTATATTTCAATGCATTTTCAAGAACGTGATAGTTATTATCTTTAAATTTTTTCTTATCAATAATCACATTTACAATCTTTAAATCCATCTTTGCAATTGTTAACGTAAATGCTTTTATTATATCTTGTTTTGTTTCTTTTGACCAATGATACTCACGATATGGATTTTTATCCGTCAAAAAATGTTTTGTATGCATCTCTTCTGATACATGAAAGCCATATTTATCTTTTAATTCTCTTCTCAAAATACGCATTTTTTCAAAATTTTGCTGCCAGCTCTCTGCAGGCATATACAAACTTGTTAAAATAAAATGGTCTGATGAATTCATTGTTACTCCGTCATCCCCTGTTTCATCAAAATATGCTATATATGTTTTCATCAATTCCCCTTTCATATTTTAGACATTTTAATGCCACTCAGTTTTAATAATGAAAACTATGGTGATTCACCAAAATACTGAAATTAAATAAGATTTGAAATAGAAAATTTACTTATAGATAGAGAATAGCAAACTATTCTCAGCCTGTCAACATGACAAAATAACATTCAAATCAGGCTTTCGCACATTACAGCGATAGCAAACTAATCTGTTGACGATAAGCCATTTCTTGTATATAATAAATCGTATCACTGTATACAATTAAGAAAATGTACAAGAAGAAAAATTTGAGGAGGCTATTATGACAGGAAATACGTTAGGCTGGGTAATTGTGGCATTCGTGCTGTATTTACTCATGATGATCGCTATCGGAGCGTTTTATGCAAAGGGCAATAACAATTCCGAAGACTACTTTTTGGGAGGCAGAAAGCTGAACGGCTTCGTCGCTGCGCTGTCCGCGCAGGCGTCGGATATGAGCGGATGGCTGCTGATGGGGCTGCCGGGAGCTATTTACTTAACCGGTGTCGGAGGTGACGGCTGGATCGCCATCGGACTTTTCATCGGCACGACGCTGAACTGGCTGTTCATTGCCACGAAGCTGCGCAGATATACGATCCGCGCCAACAATTCCGTTACGCTGCCGACTTATTTTGAGAACCGCTTCCATGATGAGAAGAAGGTATTGATGGCGGTTTCTTCTATTACTATTGTAGTATTTTTCCTGGTATATTGCGCGTCTGCGCTTTCTGCCGGAGGTCAGCTGTTTGAGTCCGTGTTCGGTATTGATTATCATGTGGCACTGACCATCGGTGCGCTGGTAGTTTTGGTCTATACCTTCCTCGGCGGATTTACCGCGGTATGTGTGACAGACTTTATCCAGGGTATGCTGATGCTAGTCGGTATTCTGGCAGTACCGCTGTTCGCTTATCATTTTCTGACAACCGGCGGCACTACATTGTCAGCCGGTCTGGAAGCCAGCGGTGCTGACAGTGCCAACTTCCTGAACCTGATGAAGAACGGTGACGGCAGCAACAATATCATCAGCGTGATCTCCGGTCTCGGCTGGGGACTGGGATATTTCGGAATGCCCCACATCCTGGTACGATTTATGGCAGTCCGGGATGAGAAGGAAATGACCAAGTCCAAGGCTACTGCCATCAGCTGGGTAGCATTATCCCTGGGATTTGCAGTATTTATCGGTATCCTGGGCAGAGCTTATCTGCCGGAGCTGGTGAATGGCAATAATGAGAAGGTATTTATTGAGATGATCAAGAAGGTATTTACCGTAGAGATGCGGGCTCCGTTCGTTGCAGGATTGTTCCTCTGCGGTATCCTGGCGGCGATCATGTCTACGGCGGATTCCCAGCTGTTGGTCAGCGCCTCCAGTGTGGCGGAGGATATCTTCAAGGGACTGCTCAAGAAGGATGCGGATGACAAGACGGTCATGAATGTCAGCCGTGTCACTGTACTGGTGGTAGCTGTGCTGGCTTACATCATCGCATGGAACCCGAACAACACCGTAATGGGACTGGTATCCAATGCGTGGGCAGGCTTAGGTGCTGCTTTCGGACCTCTGGTAGTGATGTCCTTATATTGGAAGAGAACCAACTTCCCAGGAGCGGTAGCTGGAATTGTCACCGGTGCACTTGCCGTTATCATCTGGGATTACATTCCTCTCGTGGGCGGACAGACCCTGGGCAAAGCTACCGGATTGTATTCCCTGGTAGTAGGCTTCGGGCTGGGACTCATCGCTATCATCGCAGTCAGCCTCGCTACCAAGGCTCCTTCCGAAGAAATGCTGCAAGAGTTCGAGGACGTGAAGGCGAACCGGCTGTAACAGACCGTTGATGAAATAAATATTGACAGACAAAAATACTGATGGACAGCGAAGATATCTGCCTGTCAGTATTTTTATGTATTTGTGTTGGCGAGGGTATGGTAGACAAAACCAAGCCGATTATACCCGCTGGCTTTTGGACCAGCGGGGCACAGAAAGAGATTTTGTCAAAATACGCCCCGTCGAAGCCGAACCATCGGGGTGTAGAAAGAGATTTTGCCAGAATAAGTCCCGTCGATATCGGACCATCGGGGCGCAGAAAGAGATTTTGTCAGAATAGGCCCCGGGGATCTCGGACCAGCGGGGCGCAGCAAGAGATTTTGCCAGGATAAGCCCCGGGGATCTCGGACCAGCGGGGCGCAGAAAGAGATTCTGTCAAAATAAGCCCCGGGGATCTCGGACTAGCGGGGCTTAGAAAGAGATTTTGTCAGAATAAGCCCCGGGGATCTCGGACCAGCGGGGCGCAGAAAGAGATTTTGCCAGGATAAGCCCCGGCGATATCAGAACAGCGGGGCGCAGCAAGAGATTTTGCCAGGATAAGCCCCGACGATATCGGACCAGCGGGGCGCAGCAAGAGATTTTGTCAGGATAAGCCCGACGGCAACTGAGAGCATCCAAGGGGGAACGGTTTCATTTGCCATAAAAAATATTGGGCAATATTATACTGGGCTATATTATATAAGAAGAAACTCACAAAAATACAGTGGCGAACCTGTGC
>ULZN01047688.1_pt1 | contig 14791 bp, 10 predicted proteins | sample 1963091 | NCBI WGS metagenome assembly ULZN01 (sample SAMEA4835889, study PRJEB28245) | human gut metagenome | biome: gut microbiome; material: fecal sample | place: Denmark | collected 2008 | reverse complement strand
CTATGCTATCTTTAACTGTCACGCTTATTCTAAGATTATTCAAAAATTCTCATGGAATCGTCTAAAAACTTCTTTTTTCAGGTTGTTACTGTCTGTACTTTAGTGTATAATATAAACATCAACTATTCGATACCGGATATGCCGGTATAATATTATACATAAAGGAGAGTTTGCCATGGTAAATTTATTAACTGGCCCTAAAGGCAGCGGAAAAACACAACAAATGATTGAGCAGGCAAATAAGCAGGCGAAAGAATGTAAAGGTAATGTCGTTTTTATCAAAAAGACGCATCGCGATACCGCAAGTGTTGCATTTGATATCCGTACAATTTGTATGGATGATTTTCCATCTATTACGAATACCGATGAGTACATTGGTTTCTTATATGGAATGTATAGCTCCAACCACGATATTGAGTGCATTTTTATCGATGGTATTTTAAAACACGCAGATATTTCCATTGAAAATATTCCGGGATTTATTGACCGTCTGAAAAAACTCTCCGAGGAATGCGGTATCAATTTTTATGTAAGTATCAGCGCAGAAAAAGCAGAATTAAAGGACATTAATTTGGATGGCTGCACTCTTTTAAATTAAATGGATCAAATAATGAAACAAGCGGACAGTCTATCTTAAGATGGACTGTCTGTTTTTATGCGTTTTTTCTACAACGAATGAAAAGGTAACAAAATACTATGAGCGATAACAATTCAGGAATCAAAGCATCAAAAAGACGCCAGATGGAAGCCAGGCGCAGACGCCTCAGACGCAGAAAAAGAAAACGCGCCATGCTGCTTGGAGGCATGTTATGTACAGCCTGTCTGATTCTATTTAGCACAATATATGGCATCCGTCATCTGTTACATAAACATACTGACACAAAAGAAGCCGTTAAGACTTCCCAGAAGCAGACAGCCAAAAGTAAGGACACTTCCTCTTCCAAAGAAAAAATTGACACTTCTGCTGTAAAAACGCAAGAACTTGTCATTAACACAGATACTAACTCTGACAAGGGAAAAAAAGGCAGCTCCTCAAAGGGCCCTACCACCATCACTATAAGTTCTATGGGGGACTGCACACTTGGAACTGATGAAAGTTTTGATCAGTCCACCAGCTTTAATGCTTACTACAACGAATATGGCGCAGACTATTTCTTTAAAAATGTCCGTTCTATCTTAGAAGCTGATGATTTGTCTGTTGTAAACTTTGAGGGAACACTGACCGAAGAGACGAGCCGGGCTGATAAAACCTTTGCATTTAAAGGGCCTGCCAAATATACTGACATTTTAACCGGAAGTTCCGTGGAAGCCGCCAATATTGCAAACAACCACAGCAAAGACTACGGCACAAAAAGCCAGGAAGATACCATCGAAAATCTGTCAAACGCAGGCATTGCTACATTTGGCTATGAAAATGTCATTGTGGTGGATGTAAAAGGTATTAAAGTCGGACTTACCGGTATCTATGAACTTGCCGAGCATGAGCAGAAAGCAACGCAAGTCAAAGAAAATATCCAGGCATTAAAAGATGCAGGGGCACAGATTATTATCGTTAATTTCCACTGGGGAATTGAAAAAGAATACACACCAAATGCTACCCAGAAAAAACTTGCACATCTGGCCATCGATGAAGGAGCCGACCTTGTCATTGGTCATCACCCACATGTACTGGAAGGCATTGAAAAGTATAATGGAAAATATATTGCCTACAGTCTGGGAAACTTCTGTTTTGGGGGAAATAAAAATCCTTCTGATAAGGATACGATGATCTTCCAACAGACTTTTACCATCGACACAGACGGTAAAGTTGCCGATGACGATAACATTAACATCATTCCTTGTTCTCTGTCTTCTTCCAGTAATAAAAACGATTACTGTCCGACACCTCTTGAAGGTGATGAAGCAGAACGCGTCAGACAAAAGATAGAAAAATACAGCGAAGGGCTCTAAGCCTTCCACTGTATTTTTCATTTTATTCACAAATGTTACTTAATTTTAAGGCTTACAACTGTATCTGCCTTCTCGCCTTTCTTATATTCCATCGTCACAGTCTGTCCTGCTTCACACCGGACTACATCAATGTAATCAACTACAGACACATCGAAAATATCCTCTGAACCATCAATCATCAGATAATAATGAGAAGTTCCATCAATGACCGCCTGTGCAATCTTTGTAATCTCTCCGGTGATTGTCTCAATCTCTCTGTCGTCCTTCGCTTCTTCTTTCACACCATTGCTTAAGAGCAGATTCAGATAATTGTCCTCACACTGACTCACACTGTCTCCGATAGCAACGATCTGATATTTCTGCACGTTTACCATGGCATATTTCTTAACCAGTCCCGCATCATCCTTTAATGCGATAAAATAAGTCGGCTCTCCGGATATATTAAGAAGCAGTGGAAATGTTGCGGTATACTTCAGATTCTGCACCTGTCCTTCTGCTGAAGACATAGCGGAAGCTTCTGTTGCTCCCTCACATTCATAATACTTTGTTTCCATTGTTCTCTGATTGGATAATACAAATCCAACATTAGACTGATCTCCGTTGACCGAAGTCACGCCTGTGTACATCCATACGTCATCGTCCAGTGCAAGATAATTGTAACCATCTGTTGTCTTCAGGCAGTCTTTCTGGCTCAGCACACTGTTGAAAAATCCATGTTTCAGTGTTCCATAATAGTCAAACAGATTGACAAGAAGATCTGCAGAATAGACTCTGTCTACCCACTCCGGAACATCTGTTGTCTTATAAGTCGTTGTTTCACCGGTAATAGCATTACAGATCACAACTTTACCGATCGTCTCACCGCCAAACAGACCGATGTTATATTTTTTCACCGGCGCGATCCAGTATGGCACACCATCATCATCAATTTCAAAGCTCAAATCCCCGTAAATGTATGTCGGATGTGCAAATCGCAGATGCCGGTAAATGTTCCGGTTAAAGTACTCACTGTTCACATATTTCATGCCTTTATCCAGCTTTACAAGCTCTGTATTCTGATTTGCCATATTAATACGAATATATGCCGGTATTCCTTCTGAACGGTTCGTAAACCACTTAATAATACTGGCATATCGAAGTGGCGTTACACGCACCGGATTATCCTTATAATTAATCTGGGAATAGATGTCATCTGCCTCAAACTGTGAAACCATATCTACCATACTTCCCATCTTACGGTCTCCCAAAAGTGCGGCAGTATCTCTGTCCAGAAGCGGAATCTTATCAAAGGAAAGCTCTTCTACATCTTCTGTAAAATTTCCCTGCTCTATCTTCATCAGCTTCTGATATTTCTTCGCATTAACAATCGGGGAAGATAAAATACTTCCAATGAAATAAACTGCACCAAGCACAAGCAAAAGTATCACGCCTGCCCGGAGTATTTTGCTCTCTTTCAAATCGCTGATACGAATTTTCGCAGGATTTCTGAATCCATAAAAAAAGAGTTTCACAATTAAAGCTATTACGATTAGAAATAATACTGCTCCCCACGTATCTGTAGAGTGAATGTTGATTGCCGGTATAGTCACATAATAATAAATTGCTGCAACGATTACCACAATCAGGGCTATTAAACCTTTTGTCTTTGTTTTCATAACTTTCTCCTTTTAAAACTTTCTCTTCCATGCAAACATAGTAAGGAAAGTAAGGAACGGGAAGATTTCCAGACGTCCTGCAAGCATATCTATACAGAATACAATCTTTGACAAGATTGAAAAATCTGCAAAATTTCCGGTCGGTCCGACTGCCGAAAGTCCCGGTCCAATATTATTAAGTGTTGCCATTACAGATGTAAATGTCGTAGTAAAGTCCTGATTATCCAGAGAAATGATCAACACAGATACAATTGCCAGCAGTGCATATGCCATCAGATATACATAGACCCCTCGTAAAGTCTCATCGCTGATCTTCTTTCTATTGATCCGGATCAGATTCACAGATTTCGGATGCACAAGCTGCTTGATTTCTCGTTTTACTCCTTTGAATACAATCATGAGACGTGACACTTTAATACCGCCTCCGGTGGAAGATGCACAGGCTCCAATGATCATCAGCAGCACTACAATACACTGGGAGAATGTCGGCCAAAGATTGAAATCTGTCGTCGCATAACCCGTTGTCGTAATGATCGTTGATACCTGGAACAAGGCGTACCGGAATGCTTTCATGATACTGCCATACATCTGATTTGTATTCAAAGTGATCAGAATTGTTGCTGTCGCAATAATTCCAAGATACACTCGAAGTTCTTCATTTTTCCAGAATGCTTTAAAGTCTCCCAGGAGCATAAAATAATACAGGTTAAAGTTGATTCCAAACAGAATCATAAAAATTGAAATAACGTAGTCAATATATGCACTGTCAAAATGTCCTACACTGTCTGCATAGTTGGAAAATCCTCCGGTTCCTGCAGAGCCAAACGCATGGATCAGACTGTCAAACAGATTCATTCCTCCAAACATAAGAAAAATGACCAGAATCAGTGTCAATCCAAAATAAATTCCATACAGAATTCTTGCTGTCGTTTTGGTCTTTGGAACAAGCTTATCTTTCTCCGGTCCCGGAACTTCTGCACGCATCAGATACATGGAATTCTTCTTGTCCAGATTCGTCAGCATCAGAACAAAGACAAGCACTCCCATACCTCCGATCCAGTGAGTGAAACTTCGCCAGAACAGCATGCACTGTGGTAATGCTTCTACGTCTCTTAAAACGGAAGATCCAGTTGTTGTAAATCCAGATACCGTCTCAAAAAATGCATCTACAAAATTCGGAATACTTCCAGACAATGTAAATGGAAGTGCTCCGAATAAGGACCATGTGATCCAGGCACTGGCAACAACAACCATCCCTTCCTTTCCATAAATCACCTGTCCCTCCGGTCTCTTTCTTCCGGCTATTACAAAAATGCATGTCAGAATCACTGCCGGTATCACAAATGACAGGGCTTCTTTTTCTTCCCCATATAATATTCCTACAAATGCCGGAAGAAGCAAGAGCAATGCTTCCACCCCCAGCATTCTGCCAAGGATATAACGTACCATTTTTCCATTCATATCTTATGACTCCCTACGCAAGTATATCCTTGAAATCATTGATCGTGTGCTCTTTCGCGATCACAATGACACTGTCACCGGCTTCCAGATGATCGTCACCATTCGGAATGATAATTTTTCTGTGGCGTCCGATACATGCAATCAGGTTATTCGGCTTAGTAGGCAGATCTTTTAACGGAATATTGGTAAAATCACATTCTTTTTTAATGATGTATTCCTGTGCTACAATCTTACCATTCAGCAGGCGATACATCGTCTCAATATTGGCACTGCTGTAAGAATTCATTCTTGCCTTAACGTAAGCAAGGATCGCATCTGCTGTCGCGCTCTTGGCAGAAACCGTACTCTCAATTCCAAGGCTCTCTACCATCTGTGCTCTTGTATCTGCATTGACCTTCGCAACAATTTTCTTGATCCCTCTTGTCTTTGCAAAAAGTGCCATCATAATATTCTCTTCATCCATGCCGGTCAGAGCAACAATGGCATTGGCATTCTCAAGACCCTCTTCAATCAAAAGCTCCTGATCCGTCGCATCTCCATGAATAATCGTTGCCTTCGGAAGTAATTCACACAATTCCTCACATCTTGCCTGATTCTGCTCGATGATCTTCACCTGCATGCCAGCCTGCTGCAACTGAACTGCAAGATAAAAGCATACATGACCGCCGCCACAGATCATAACCTTCTTCACTTTCTCTTCCTTGTGTCCAAGTGCACGGAAAAACGATTTCAGATTCTGATGTGATGCGACCACATGCATACGGTCTCCCTTTTCAATTACAAAATTACCATCCGGAATATAGACCTGCTCACCACGCTTGATGGCGCATACAAGAATCTGGAATTCATATTTCTTGTTGATCTCTGCCAGTGATAATCCCACGATCGGGCTTATCTCAGAAATCGGGAACTCTACCAGTTCCACTCTTCCTTTCATGAATGATTCGACTTTATTCGCCTCTGGGAAAAGCAACATTCTTGATATCTCATTAGCTGCTGCCAGCTCTGGATTGACCGCCATACTAAGATGCAGGTCTTCCTTCAACAATTCCATCTGGCGATAATAAAGAGGATTTCTCACCCTTGCGATGGTATGCTTGGCACCAAGTCGCTTTGCCAGAAGACAACTGATCATATTCATCTCATCTGTAGATGTACATGCAATCACAATGTCTGCATGCGGCACATCCGCCTGTTTTAAAACTTCTGCATCCGCACCATTTCCATTAATACAGAAAATGTCCAGATTGTTCAAAGCTGCTTTCAGCTTCCCGGCATTTTGGTCAATCAGGGTAATGTCATAATCTTCTTCTGACAACTGTGTTGTCAGCTTATGACCTACCTTTCCATCGCCGATAATCACTATTTTCATTTCTTATCCCTCGTTATATTCTTCTTTATATTTTCAATGAATGCCTGAAAATTACTATTTTTCAAGTCGAACGTATATAGGCATAGAGATTATAGCACTTTTAATCACAGAAAAAAAGCCCTAAACGGGCTTTTCTCCTGTTAAAACTTTAATTAACATTTTCTTATCTTTCTATTCTTCAGCGGCCCTTTTTGCGATCTCTGTTTCTTGTACTTCTGAAGGTGCCTGTTCATAACGTGCAAATGTATATTCATAAGTTCCTCGTCCACCTGTCATAGAGCGTAATGTCGTGCAGTATCCGAATAATCCTGTCATCGGGACATCTGCTTCTACGATCTGATTTCCTGCGCCAACCGGCGTCATACCAAGCACACGGCCACGTCTCTTGTTAAGATCTCCCATTACATCTCCGGTGTACTCATCCGGAACTGTTACTTTCACAGATACGATTGGCTCAAGAAGTACTGGAGATGCCTCCATAAATCCTTTCTTAAATGCCTGGATCGTAGCAGTCTTAAATGCCATCTCAGAAGAGTCTACCGGGTGGTAAGATCCATCGTAAAGTGTAGCTTTGACACCAACAACCGGGTATCCTGCAAGAGGACCTTTCACTACAGATTCCTGAAGTCCTTTTTCTACTGCCGGGAAATAATTCTTCGGAACTGCTCCTCCTACAACTTCTTCATCAAATTCATAAGGTATTTCCAGGTCTCCTGACGGAGCAAAGCGCATCTTCACATGTCCGTACTGTCCATGTCCACCGGATTGTTTTTTATATTTGCTGTCTACATCAGACTGTTTGCGGATTGTCTCACGGAATGCAACCTTCGGAGTCTCCAGTGTTACTTCGCATTTGTAACGGTCTAATAACTTGCTGACTGCAATCTCCAGATGCTGATCTCCAATACCATAAAGAAGTGCCTGACGATTCTCGCTATCATTGACTACCTTAAGTGTTACATCTTCTGCCATCATTTTCTGAAGTGCCTGAGATACTTTATCTTCATCGCCTTTATTCTTTGTTACATATTTCATATATGTATAAGGTTTTGAATATTCTGTCTTACCATAAAGAACCGGTGTTGTCTTTGTGGACAATGTATCCCCTGTTCTTGTTGCGGTCAGTTTTGCGATGGCACCGATATCTCCTGCAAACAGCTCACTGACTTCCACAGGTTTGTTACCGAACATCGTGTAAATCTTACCAAGCTTCTCATCTGTATCTGTATCTGCATTATAAAGTGTATCGTCACCTTTTAATACACCGGAGCAAACTTTAATAAATGAATATTTTCCAATAAACGGATCAACCATTGTCTTAAATACATAAGCTGATTTGGCTCTTGCGAAATCATAATTTGCTTCATAAATCTCATTCGTCTTGCGATTGATACCTGCACATTCTCTCCAGTCCGGACTTGGGAAGAATCTTACAATATCGGACAGAAGATTGGCGACGCCCTGTGCCTGGATATTAGATCCCATAGCCACTGGGACAATACTTCCTTCCATAACCTCTGTTCTCATGGCAGAACGGATTTCTTCTACCGAGAACTCGTCTCCTGCAAAATAGCGCTCCATATATTCGTCACTAATCTCTGCGACTGCTTCCAGAAGCTTCTCACGGTACCTCTCCAGGTTCGGTTTACAGTAATCTGGAATCTCACATTCCTCTCTCTGTCCAAGACCTGTATAACGGCGTCCTGCATTCTTGATGACATTGACATATCCGACCAGTTTCTCATTCTCACGGATTGGCTGGAAATGTGGTGCAATGACTTTACCAAACTTATCTGTCAGATCCTGAACGACCTGTCTGAAGCTGGCATCATCCACATCCATCTCTGTTACATATACCATTCTTGGAAGATTGTACTTGTCACAAAGTGCCCAGGCTTTTTCTGTTCCGACCTCTACACCTGCTTTACCGGATACGACAATAACTGCCGCATCTGCTGCACTGACTGCCTCTTCCACTTCTCCTACAAAATCAAAATATCCCGGAGTATCTAACACATTGATCTTTGCCTTTTCCCATTCGATTGGTGTCAGGGTAGTGCTAAGAGAAAATCCACGTTTCTGTTCTTCCTTATCAAAATCACTGATCGTATTCTTGTCCGCTACTTTTCCCATACGATTCGTTGCGCCTGATACATACGCCATGGCCTCAACAAGACTTGTCTTACCACTGCCCCCGTGCCCTAACAGGACAACATTTCTGATCTCGTCCGTTCTGTAAACTTTCATATTGGTTGCCTCCTTATATTATGTAGTAATTCTCAAGAATTCTTTATAATACTTCTTCCTGATATCCCATGTGTATATTGTACTAAACAAATCGAATTATTACAACTATTTTGTGCAAATATTATATGAAATATTGATTAATTTTCTAACTTTTGCGATGTACAAACATTTTTGCCTTAAAATTCAGTTTTTGCTTTGTTGCTTTAAAGTAACAAAGCATTGACAAATCATAAGTAAGCAAGTTACAATAATTGACAGACATATTTTTTGTCTTATGAAACACCAGGAGGTTTTACTATGAAAGAAAAGGTCGGCTTTATCGGTCTCGGACTCATCGGTGGTTCTCTTGCAAAAGCAATTCGAACCTACTTTCCGGATTACGAAATCGTAGCCTTTGATAAAAATAAAGAAGCTCTGGCACTCGCTACCCAGGAATCCGTCATTGATGTTGCGGCAACTACTATTGATGATAATTTTCGCAACTGTTCCTACATATTTTTATGCGCGCCGGTTGCTTTTAATGTAGCATATCTGAAGCAGTTGACAGAATATCTGAACGACGCTTGTATTCTGACCGATGTAGGCAGTGTAAAAACGAATATCCATGAGGAAGTTATTAAGCTTGGCATTGAGAAATATTTCATCGGAGGACACCCGATGGCTGGCTCTGAAAAAAGCGGTTATGCCAATTCCAAAGCAATGATTCTGGAAAATGCTTATTTTGTTCTGACTCCTTCAAAAGAAGTATCTCAGGAAAAAATAGATAAATATGAGCAGCTTGTCTCTACGATCCATGCACTTCCAATTATTCTGGACTACAAAGAACATGACTATATTACAGGCACTATCAGTCATCTGCCGCATATCATTGCTGCAACGCTGGTCAATTACGTAAAGGACAGCGATACAAAAAGCGAGTTGATGAAACGTCTGGCTGCCGGAGGATTTAAAGATATCACACGTATTGCCTCCTCCTCACCGACCATGTGGCAACACATTTGTCTAAAGAATAAAGACAACATTTCACAGATTCTTGCTTCTTATATTAAATATCTGGAAGAAGTAAAGAGCATGATTGATTCCGGAGATGGGCAGGCAATCTATGACTGGTTTGATTCCTCCAGAATATACCGGAATTCACTTCCGGGAGCATCGTCTGGTCCGATTAAAAAGGCATTTGAAGTATACTGTGATATTATTGATGAAGCTGGTGGAATCGCAGCCATTGCAACAATCCTCGCTTCGAATGGTCTCAGTATCAAGAATATAGGAATTGTGCACAACAGAGAATTTGAAGAAGGGGTTCTGCGTATAGAATTCTACGATGAGTCTTCCTCTAAGAAGGCCGCAGAGTTACTGCAGAAATTCAGGTATATTGTATATGAGCGATAGAATTATCTGCCCATGCAAAGGATTGCATGGCGAAATTATGATTCCGGGAGACAAGTCCATCTCCCACCGTTCCATTATGTTAGGTGCACTTGCACTTGGCACAACAGAAATCACTAACTTTTTAGAAGGTGCTGACTGCCTGTCTACGATCGGCTGTTTCCAGTCTATGGGGATTCAAATTGACCGTACTCCAGAGAAAATCATTGTTCACGGAAAAGGCATGCACGGTCTGGCCGCACCAAAAGATATTTTAAATGTAGGGAACAGTGGCACAACAACTCGCCTGATGTCTGGTATTTTGTCTGCCCAGGACTTTACAAGCGTGATGTCCGGTGATGCATCTTTGAACTCCCGGCCAATGGGTCGTGTTATTACACCTCTCACTCAGATGGGAGCACATATCACAAGTGTAAACGGTGATCTGTGTGCTCCGTTAAAAATAGAGCCAGGCACGCTGCATGGAATCGATTACACTTCACCGGTAGCTTCCGCACAGGTCAAATCTGCCATACTTCTTGCAGGACTTTATGCAGATGGCGAGACTTCTGTTACAGAACCGGCTTTGTCCAGAAATCACACAGAACTGATGCTGAAAAGCTTTTGTGCTGATGTCACTTCCACAGTCAACCCTGACGGTACTGCCACAGCACATGTAAAACCATGTCAGGAACTATACGGTCAGTCTATCTGCGTACCGGGAGACATCTCCTCCGCTGCTTACTTTATTGCAGCCGGACTTTTAACTTTGGATTCTGAGCTGCTTGTAAAAAATGTAGGAATTAACAAAACCCGCGCAGGCTTTTTGGAAGTGTGCAGAAATATGGGCGCTGACATTACTCTGGTCAACGAATCACTTGAGGGAGGTGAACCTCGCGCGGATATTCTTGTCCGTACAAGTAAACTGCATGGCACAACGATAGAAGGTGCATTGATTCCAACGCTCATTGACGAAATTCCAATGATTGCCGTCATGGCAGCCTGCGCCGAAGGTACCACTATCATCAAAGATGCAGCCGAATTAAAAGTGAAAGAAACAAATCGAATCGACACGACAACAGAGGCTTTAAGATCCATGGGCGCTGACATAACCCCGACTGACGATGGAATGATCATTCAAGGTGGACGTGCTCTTCACGGTGCAAAGATCAACAGTTATCTGGATCACCGGATTGCCATGGCCTTTGCAATTGCAGCACTTAGTGCCGATGGAGATACCATCATACACGACAGCCAGTGCGTTGATGTATCTTACCCTGAATTTTTCGAGATTCTGGACGGATGCCGATAAAAGCGGCATCGTAAAACGCAATTTGACACGTAGTGCTTTTGCATTTCACTACGTGTCAAATTAATTCATCTGATCTACAGACCCATTAAATGCTGTTTTAATATCCTGGTCTTATCTCTGGCAATTGGCAGGATCTGATCTTCATATCCCCGCATGCGCAAACTGAAGCTGTTACTTCCCCATGGGAATACTTCCCGCACTTTATCGAGATTTATAATAATACTTTTGTGAATCCTAAAAAACTGTTCCGGATCCAGCTTCTTTTCATATTCTCCGATAGATTTGTTTTCGCAGTATTCCCCTTCTGTTGTGTAAATCTTGCAGCCTCGGTTATATGTCTCAATGTAAATAATATCTTCCACATTTTCAATAATAGTTCTTCCGTCACTGTTGATTGCCAGGCGGCGGATGGGTGCCTGTTTTCCCTGGCTTTGTGAATCTGCATGCTGTACATTTTCTTCTTTCCCGCCAACTTTACACCTATCCAACACTTTTTGAATTCGCTTCTGGTCAAAGGGCTTCATTACATAATCCTCTACCCCCAATTCAAATGCCTCAACTGCATATTCGGAATAAGCTGTCACAAATATGATTTTTGCCTGTGGCTGCATATTGTGAATTGCATTTACAAGTACGGTGCCTGATATATCTCCCAGGTTGATATCGAGAAAGAACAGTTCATACTTTCCGTCTCCTGCAAGCTGTAATGCTGCTGCACCGCTGTCTCCTTCTACTATTTCTGCCTCTTTCAGTAATTCCTGAATCTGATGCCTCAGTTCACTTCTTGCTGGTCTTTCGTCATCTACGATTGCTATTCTCATGCTTCCTTCACCTCTTTATAAAAGTATAACTTCACAGTACTTCCCTTAGGCGTACTCTGAATCTGAAGTCCACGTTCCTCTCCATATACACTCTTCATACGCTTATGTACATTCTGAAGCCCGATGCTGCTTCCTACCGGTTCATCTTTTGCTATTTTTTCCAGTACTTCTTCTGGAAATCCTTTCCCATGATCTGAAATTTCTACCCGGTATGCATCTGCTTCCTCAGTAATTCCAATATAGACATAACGGCATCCGATCCGGTCAATTCCATATCGCACTGCATTTTCTACAAGCGGCTGTAAGATCAACGTTGGAACCAGAATTTCCATTTTCTCTGGCACATCATAAGTCACCTGGAGCTTCTCCTCAAATCTTGCCTTCTCAATCTGAAGGTAATCTTTGACATGTTCCAATTCTTCTCTTAGCGGAACCATATATGCATCATAATTTAGATTATAACGAAAATAATCTGCCAGTGTAAGCAGTAGTTTCCTCGCTTCCTCCGGATTTTCCCTGCATACCCACGATATTGTATTCAATGCATTAAATAAAAAATGTGGATTCACCTGAAACTGCAATGCCTTAAATTCGGCTTGTGCAAGCAAATTCTTCTGCTGTTCCAGTTCTAATACCGCAAGCTGTGAAGATCCAAGCGTCATCAAATGCTGTAACAACTCTATTTCACTTTTTCTGTCCATCCACTGGCGTTTCATCCATACCGTCAGACTTCCGACCGGCTGATTCTTCACCTGAAATGGCACCGAACTGATCGAGTAATCCTGCGCTGTATGGATCCATTTTTTCTCTCCGGTCTGTACTTCGTATTTGACAAGTTTTCCTTCTTCCATTGCCTGTCTGCAGATTTCCGGAATTGGATCTCCATACTTTGCCTGATAGAAAATTGCCTGTTCATCTTTCGCTTTGCACTGCCACTGTATAACCTTTTCCCGATCTGTAAACAAAATGCCGGACCACTGTGTCTCCTTCAAGATGATATCGGATAGTTTCTTCATATTTTCTGCTTTATTCAACCCGCCATCTTGCAAAAGCGGAAGACATTTTTGGGAAAGTACAGACATCTTCTGAATCTGTCTGGAGCTTTCCAGATCCTGAAAAATAAATACCCCGTTAAAATTGGAAATAAATACAATCATCCCGATCGCATTCATAATAATCATTGGAAGTGCAGCATCTACAATTGTATCTACTGCTACTTCCAGTGATACTGTCATGCGAAGCAGAGATGCCATGTCACAGATTTCCGCAAAACATGCTAACAGGAACAGATCCGTATATTTCCACTTGCCTCTTTGAAAATAAGGATAGAATCCTGCTCCCAAAAGTCCGAACAAAATTGTAGCAAATGCAGACCCTCTTGCAAATACTCTCGGTGTCGAGAAGATAAGTACATATATTGCTCCTATGGCTGAAGAATATAATCCCACTAACGGTCCTCCAAGAAGTCCTGCAGACATTGCTCCAATGACTCTTGTATTCAAACTGTAAGATGTAATCTTCACTCCGATGCAGGTCGATAAAATAATCAGGCCTGCGAAAATCATTGATAATATCAGATCTCCTTTCAACCCTCTTTTTTCCTGCAGAATCAATTTTTGCACTGTCTGGATTCTGGATAAAAGATTCGCTATAATCGCAAGCAATGCGATATTTACAATCAATGCATATACGATATCTTTGATTGACACGTATCCTTCCTCCTGTCTGTCCTTTACAATACTTTTCACAATTCAAGAATGCCTCGGCATTCTTGCTGCGAGGTGCGCGTCATGCAATTGCATGACATACTTCTACTGCGCACCTCTGCAATCCTGCCGGAGGCTATATCAGCTAGGGGATTGACTCCCAGCTGATTATATCATGAAACTTTAGAAACAAAAACCCCCGGCATATCGAAGTATGCCGGAGGTCTTTGTTATTTATGAATGATGTTTTTAGCGAAACGGCTAATTATATGACTGCGTCTTAGTAAGTAACAGTCTTCTTTTCATTGTATACGTCGCGGTCAAGCTCACCAAGCTTGCTTGCTACAAGCAGACCGATCAAAACGTCTACATCTACGTTCATTAATGTACGGAACATTCCTGCGAACCAATCAATACCGATCAATACTGCAATACTTTCAAGTGGCAGACCAAGTGATGTTGCAAGGAATGTATATACGATAACAGATCCTCCTGGTACTGAAATTGTACCAAGGCACATCAGGCAGGAAAGAAGGATTGCCATTCCCATCTGATATGGCGTCATCTGAATTCCCGTGGACTGAGCCATGAAGAAGATTGCTGCTACATAACACTGAGCTGCACCGCAACTGTTCATGGACATCGTAATCGGTCCTGTGAAATCAGCGACTTTACGGCTGATACCGAATTTTGTAACTTCATCTTCCATCTTAGTTGGAAGGCAGATAGCTCCGGAAGTTGTTGTAACTGCCATCATAGACATTTTAGCAAACTTCTTAGGCATCTTGAAAAGATTTACTTTTGTTACTGCTGCTGTAAATGGTCCAAATAACAGGAACTGGATAGCATCACCAATCAAAAGTACAAGTAAGAACTTGAGCATCGGAATGATTACCTTA
>ULZN01067790.1_pt1 | contig 14795 bp, 7 predicted proteins | sample 1963091 | NCBI WGS metagenome assembly ULZN01 (sample SAMEA4835889, study PRJEB28245) | human gut metagenome | biome: gut microbiome; material: fecal sample | place: Denmark | collected 2008 | reverse complement strand
GGGTAATTTCTTTTGTAAGAAGCGGAGCGTGTACAGTATAAAAGACGTTACTTCTTTTGATAGGATAGAATAGATTTGTCGCATATTTTCCGGAATCTTCAAACAGAGTTTTGAGGAACGGAATGGTACTGTCTTTACGGAGCTCCAATCGGTGCTATCAATGGACTGTCATTCAACCTTTTGAACTGAAAAATACATACTTTTATTCTTTGAGAGCCTCATTTCATCCCTTTCCCACTGTCATCTTTCTGGACTTCCAATCCTCTTTCCAATATCCCAACGGACTGTTTTTTACTATTCCAAACAAAACCGGTCTATTTTCTCCTTATTCCCTGATTATTAACGGGATTAACAAGATTTCATTACCTGCGAAGTAACGGAATACTTAGTAACAAAAGAAGTATGCGAAAGGGATTCAAAATGAGAGATTATTCACTTTTTATTTTTTTAAATTTATAAATTTAAAGTTTTCAATTATGAACAAAAAGTTTCTAAGTGCAATCTTGTTTGGAGCTTTAATGGCTGGCTCCACAAGTACATTTGTTTCTTGTAAGGACTATGATGATGACATCGATGGCTTGCAGGAGCAGATCGATGCAAACAAAAAACAGATTGATGACATCCTTGCTGCAATCAATGGCAAGAAATTCATCGAAAGTTATGCTCCTGTTGAGGGTGGTTATTTACTGACTTTTACCGGTGGCGAAACTTTAACTATCAAGAATGGTGCTCAAGGCGAAAAAGGTGAGCAAGGACTTCAGGGTATTCAAGGCCCGAAGGGTGAAACCGGGGCTACAATTGTTCCGAAGTTCAAGGTAGATGCCGAGAACTACTGGATGATTAGCGTAGATGAAGGTGCAACCTATGAGTATGTATTGAATGACGCAGGTGAGAAAATCAAGGCTGCAGGCTCAGAAGCTAATGTTGAAGAAGCTATCGGAAACTACGTGAAGGTAGACGAAGAGGGTTATATCTGCATTGGAGAGTATAAGACTTCATTCAAATACAATGCTAACGTTCCTTCAATGATCTACAATGAAAAAGATGGAACCATGCAAGTTACTATTGGCGGTCAGTCATATACTTTGTTAATGGAAGGTTCTGCTTTCAACGGTTTACAGAGCATTGCTTTCAGAAAGCCCTATGCGGATAATTCAACTGTTGGTGGCTCTGAGGTGGCTAAATTAGATGTTTATGATTGGTTCGAAAAGACTGATGACCCTGGTAAGTGGGAATACAGAAAGGCAACCAGAGAGGATGAGAGTTACAAAAACTGGATTAATGATTCAAGACTCGATCAGGATAATACTCAAGAACCTTTCCGTCTGGTAGGTGTTGTAACCGCTCTTGGGGAAAAAGCAGATGTTAATGCTTATCAACTCTATTCTTATGATGAAGCAGCCAAAGAAAACAAATTGTTTGCCGCCATACCTGGTGTCGCTGAATTTAAAGTTTGGCCTAATCAATATAGTCAAACAGATGCTGAATACTTCTTCTCAGATTCTTATAAAACACGTGCTGTTGATATTCCGGTTTGGAGCGTGCAAGGAACTCCTGAATTGAATAATGGTATTCTGTCAGTGAAGATGATTGCTAAGGAAAACATTGTAGACGGACAAATGTATATGTCTTCTTTGGATGTTACCATGTATAAGCAATACACTTCTTCTTCTGATTATTTCAGTGTTAAATCAAGTTGGGCTAATACAAATTGGATTTTTGCAGCACATTCTCATAGAAATGACAGCAACTGGCCTTTTGGTTTACCTGGTGCTTATGATATGCATTCCGAGAAAAATTCATTTACTTATAATGAATCTTATAATTTGAATGACTCTATAAATGCTTATATGTCTAACGTATCCGGTACCCCGGAATTGTCTGAAATAGGTCTTGAGTATACTCAGAAATTTGAGTTATTGCCAAATAACACTAAATTCATTTTGAATGGCAAGGAAATACAATCTAAACAAGGTATCTTCCAAATCAACGATGGTATCCTTTCTGTAAAAGAACAATATCAGGCATCTGCCATTAACGAATATGCAGCAATAAAACTTACAACGACTGTGAAGTCACAAGTTGAAGGTGTTGCTGACTATGTATTTGAAAATACATTCCCTATTCAAGCTATTCGTAAGGCTGAAGATCCATATACATATAATTCCATCGAATTGATTCCGAATGAAGGCAATCTGTCAATGAGCTACAATGCTAGTAAGGCAACTGTTATTGCATTGAATGTTCGTAAGTTTGAATCTGAAATCGGTGGACGTGATATTGTTGCCGGTAACAATGTAGAAGACAGAAATCATCTGTTGCCACTTTATGTATATGATGCGAAAGCAAAAGAATACAAGATGCTTTCTAAGACAGAAGGTCGGGCATACATGAAGAACGACGCGGTTGGTTCTGCCTTGAATTCTGACAACTTGAAGGTTAATGCAAAAGATATCTACTTGTACTACAGAAACGGTGGTGATAATGCAGACAAAGACTCTTTATTCCTGGTTGTAGGGCCAAAGGTAGAATTGGCAGAGACGACTCTTTATGTATCACCTACAGCTAACTCCAATAGTGTTTGGAATGGTACTTGGAAAGATAATGCTCCTTATGCAGTTGGCAATGAATATGATAGAAAATACTTCATGTTGACTCTGAATAAAGTTTCTGTAAATCGCACATTTGCAGTTTCTATCAAGAAAGCATACGAAGCACGTACAATCATTGGTGACTGGAGTGATGCTGCTAACGGCAACTTCGGTATTAAGTCTGAAAACTTCGCTCACATGTATGATGTAACTCCTGCTGATGCTAAAGCTGTATTCGAATTGAATAAAGATAAGCAGAATGCATTTGTACAAGATTTGATGAAGAAGAAGCAATTAGTTGTTGAAGAATCAAATGGCGAATGGAGAATAGCATTCACTGCTCCTATTGATATCAAGAAGGTTGGTAATCTGAAAGTTGATATTTATGATGCAAATGGTTACGATGCTACTGACAAGAACCGTAAACCTGATGCAGAAGAATTATGGACTGTAGCTCGTCCGATAGCAGATTTCACCGGTGGTGCTGCACTGAAAGCATTCAACGATCCGAACTTGGCCAAGGATACAGAAATTACTTTGAAGCAATTGATTGAAAATTCTGTAGCTGGCACTAAGACTAAGGCTGAAGACTTCTGGAAGAATCTGATATTGAAAGACTATGCAGGTGAGACAGTTGTTAAATTCAATGGAACTACATTCAATGCCGAAGAAGTCACTGCTCGTGCTGCTTTGTACAAGAAGTCTGTTAAAACTGGTCTCCGCTACATTATGTCTAACGGAACAGACAAAGATGAATACTTCAAGGTAGATCCTACAACTGGTAAGCTGACTTGTATTGCACTCCCGACAGGTACTGAGTTTACTCATACAGTAAATGTGGTTCTGCAGTTCGTTCACGACTGGGGTACTAGTGAGTATGCATACAACGTAACTATCACACGTAAACAAGCTACTAGATAATCTGAGTAGTAGAAAATTGTCTGAATAGACAATTATAAAATCAAAAGGAGGATGTTCTATGGGAACATCCTCCTTTTTTTCTCCAGAAACTTTTTTCTCCTCACTTTGCTTCCACACTTCCACCCACTTCCTGCATCTCTCTATCCATCGGCATTTGCCCCTCTGTGGAAGCACCCTCCAAAGGTGGAAGCAAATTTTGCTTCCACCTACTCAAAACGCCATGGTTTTACTGCAACTCACTCATTTTTATTTTAATACATCGAACAAATTTTATAAAACACTGACGCCAGTTTCCCCATACTTCTACACCCATCCTACCCATAAAATCTGCAATACCTCTCCCTTATCTTCATCCAAATCCACAACAGCCTCCTCCTCTCCTCAGCATAAAAAATGCCCCGTTCATTTCATTCTCCCTCCACTTTCCACTATCTTTGTCCCCACGATGAAAAAGTTCGCCGACGTCATATTGCCTTTGCCCTTGCACAGCTGCTTCACCTACTCCCTGCCCGACGAGTGGGCGGATGAAGTGCAAACCGGTTGCCGGGTGGTAGTACCATTCGGGCGGAAGAAATACTATACGGCCATCGTGCGTAACGTGCACTATTGTGCCCCCACCGGATACGAAGTAAAGGAAGTGTCTGCTTTGCTGGATGCCTGCCCGATACTGCTTCCGCGGCAGTTCAAGTTCTGGGAATGGCTCTCCGATTACTATCTCTGCACGCAAGGAGACGTCTACAAAGCTGCCTTACCCTCTGGCTTGAAGCTGGAAAGCGAAACAATCGTAGAGTACAACCCCGATTTCGAATCCGATGTCTGCCTGCCGGAGAAGGAACAGAAGATACTGGATATGCTCTCTGCCGACCCGGAGCAATGCGTGACGAAACTGGAGAAGGAGACCGGCATCAAGAACATACTTTCTGTCATCAAGTCACTGCTCGACAAAGAGGCCATCTTCGTAAAGGAAGAATTGCGCCGCACCTACAAGCCTAAGACCGAAACCCGTGTACGCCTCACCGCCGCCGCCCGCAACGAACACCGCCTGCACATCTTCTTCGACGAGTTGCAGCGCCGTGCCCCCAAGCAACTGGACCTGCTGATGAAATATCTGGAACTCTCCGGCTACCTCAGCGGACGAGATATAAAAGAAGTCTCCAAAGCCGAACTGCTGCAACGCACCTCCGCCACCCCTGCCGTATTCAACGGTCTTATAGACCGTGGTGTATTCGAAGTTTATCAGCAGGAAATAGGCCGCATAGATAAAGCGCTTCTCAAAGAAGTCGTCCCCGTCAATCCGCTGAACGAACACCAGCAACGCGCCTATCACGCCATCTTGGAGAATTTCCAAAGCAAGAACGTCTGCCTGCTGCACGGCATCACGGCAAGCGGCAAGACAGAAGTCTATATTCATCTGATAGAAGAAACCATCCGGCAAGGAAAGCAAGTGCTCTATCTCCTGCCCGAAATAGCTCTCACTGCACAAATCACAGAGCGCCTGCAACGTGTTTTCGGTTCCCGTCTGGGCATCTACCACTCCAAATTCCCCGATGCGGAACGGGTAGAAATCTGGCAGAAGCAGCTGTCGGAAGCAGACTATGACATTATCCTCGGTGTCCGCTCCTCCGTCTTTCTTCCTTTCCGCAACCTCGGCCTCGTGATTGTGGACGAGGAGCACGAGAACACCTACAAGCAGCAGGACCCTGCCCCCCGCTACCATGCCCGCAATGCCGCCATTGTACTCGCCTCCATGTATGGTGCCAAAACTCTGTTGGGCACGGCAACCCCTTCCGTAGAGACCTGGCACAATGCCACATCCGGTAAGTATGGCCTCGTGGAACTGAAAGAACGTTATAAAGAGATACAACTGCCGGAGATTATCCCCGTAGACATCAAGGAATTGCACCGCAAGAAGATGATGAACGGTCCGTTCTCCCCACTGCTCCTACAATATATCCGCGAGGCGCTGGAACAAAAAGAACAGGTCATCCTCTTTCAGAACCGCCGCGGTTTCGCCCCCATGATAGAGTGCAACACCTGCGGCTGGGTACCCAAATGCAAGAACTGCGACGTCAGCCTCACCTACCATAAGGGGCTGAACCAACTGACCTGCCACTACTGTGGCTACACCTACCAACTGCCCCGCATCTGCCCCGCCTGCGAGGGCACTGACCTGCGCAACCGCGGCTTCGGCACGGAAAAAATAGAAGATGACATCAAAGCCCTCTTCCCCGACGCCCGCGTAGCCCGTATGGACTTGGACACCACCCGCACCCGTACCGCCTACGAGCGCATCATCTCCGATTTCCAGCAAGGCAAGACGGACATCCTGATAGGCACGCAAATGGTGTCCAAGGGTCTGGACTTCGACCACGTCAGCATTGTGGGCATACTCAATGCCGACACCATGCTGAACTATCCCGACTTCCGCGCCTACGAGCGCGCCTTCCAGCTGATGGCGCAGGTTGCCGGACGCGCCGGACGGAAGAACAAGCGCGGCAGGGTGGTGCTACAAACCAAAAGCATCGACCATCCCATCATCCCGCAAGTCATTGCCAACGACTACGAAGCCATGGTAGGCGGGCAGCTTGCCGAACGCCAGATGTTCCACTACCCGCCCTACTACCGCCTGGTGTATGTCTACCTGAAGAACCGGAACGAGACCCTGCTCGACCTCATGGCACAGACTATGGCCGCCAAGCTCCGCACCGTCTTTGGCAACCGGGTACTGGGACCGGACAAGCCGCCCGTAGCACGCGTACAGACCCTGTTCATCCGAAAGATTGTCTTGAAGATAGAAACCAATGCCCCAATGGCACGTGCCCGCGAGCTGCTCGTCCAGGTGCAAAAGGAGATGGTGGCGGAAGACCGCTTCAAGTCGTTGATAGTGTATTATGATGTAGACCCGATGTAAATAACTCGTAACTAAAGAAATATGAAGAAGATACTTTTCGTTTGCCTCGGCAACATTTGCCGTTCCTCCTCGGCAGAGGGAGTCATGAAACATCTGATAGAAGAAGCCGGACGTGCGGATGAGTTTTTAATCGATTCTGCAGGCATTCTGTCCTATCACCAGGGCGAACTGCCGGACAGCCGGATGCGTGCCCATGCTGCCCGCCGTGGATACAATCTGACGCATCTTTCGCGACCCGTACGTACCGAGGATTTTTACAACTTCGACCTGATTATCGGTATGGACGACCGCAACATCGACGACCTGAAAGATCGTGCCCCTTCAACCGCCGAATGGAGCAAGATACACCGCATGACGGAATACTGTACAAAGTTTACCCATGCCGACCATGTACCGGACCCCTATTACGGCGGTTCCGAAGGTTTTGAGTATATGCTGGACATTCTGGAAGATGCTTGTGCGGGGTTACTGCAGAGCATTTAATCCAGCGGCATTACATGATACAGTGTCCCCTGCCTTGACTTCTTGTTCGGTATTTCAAGCTTCTTGAGCGTCCGCCCGAATACGGCCACCTTGTTGATTGCCAGACGGTCACGCGTCTTTGTCTGTAAAGTGGAAAGAATCTGCATGGGCATCATCCATTGCCCCTCCTCATCCTCTTCTGCCGCACGGAAATGGCTGTGGAAGAGTTGTTCCAGTGGGGTGAGCTGTTCAAATTCCCGGTTCGTCCGCTTCAAGATGGCTTCATCGGCATCATCCAGCCAGTAACGCTCACCTTTGGCTACGGCATTCAGAGCCTGCGCATAGAGCTGGCGGTAGTTGATGCTGACATTCGTATCGATGGGACCGGTGACCTCAATGCAGATGAAACGGCGGCTGCCACTGGGGTCGGACAACAAGTCCTTCTGGTTGCTGGTGCCGATGAAGGAGGCATACCGCCGCATCTCACGGATGGTGCTGCCGTAGGGTTTGCGCAGGTTGGCAACCGGTTTCTGCAGCAGATGCTTCAGGAAGCCCTGCTGGTTGATGTTGATTTGGTCGAACTCGTCGATGTTGACGAGCAGAAAGCGTCCCAGGCTGCGTTCCGCTTCCTGCCTGCTCTTGAAGTCGATGCTGTCCGTATAGCCGAAACGCAGCTCCGGTGGCAGCAAAATGCGGCAAAAGGTGGATTTCCGGAACCCTTGAGAACCGACAAGCAGAGGAGAAGTATTGTTTCCGTGTTGCCGGTCCATTCCACGCCAGTGTGCCACCATGCCCAGGAACCAGCGGTAGAACAGCTCCTGCCAATGAGGATTGTGGCACGGAACGAGGTCGGCCAATGCCCGGATGCGGTCTTTCCCGTCCCAGCGGCCGGTGTCGTAAAGGTATTCTTCGACGGGATTATAGAGTGGCACATAGTCTGAAGTTAGGAAACGGTTGATATCGCGGTCCCATACGCGGATACCCTCCTTCAGGGCATTCATGGAGACCGTACTGCGGGCACGCTGGTCAGCAGGCTTGAAATAGAAATGGACGGAGTCGCGCTGACGGTATTCCAAATCATCCAGAACGGTGTTGTAGCGAAACTCATACCGGCGGCCCATAAACTCTTCCAGCCGGAAAACGCTCTCCTGCTCTTGCGTCAGACTGCTCTTTTTCCCGAAGCCTTTAAGCTCTTGATATAGGTTATGAATCGTTTGACGGACAATGAATTCATCCGTTTCCCGGTAATAGTGCATCAATGTCTGGCGGACTACTTCCTCTTCGGGAATGCCTGCCTTGAAACAATGTTCGGCCAGAGGCACCAGCAGTATCCGTAAATCCCCGTCCCGTTTCCAGCCGCCCAATCCGCGGAATGCACGGTCAAGGGCCGACTCGAAGAGTACGGCAAAGGTGTCCGAGGCTTTACTGTCCGGATGCAGCCGCAACAGCGGATTCTTTTCTGCGAGTTTTCGTTGCCGGAAGTTCTCTTCCTCGGGCATGCCGAGGGGTTGTTCCAAGCAGAAAGGCACAGCGGCAGGATTGTAGTAAGGATATCCATCCAGAGTCATGCGGCAACTCTGTGTAAGGGAAGGTTCTTTCAATGTAATGGCAAACGGCAGCAAGGGCTGGTAGCACTTCACCGCCATACGGTAGGCGTGGGCATGAAACAAGGTGGCATCGCTCTCCAGCTTCGGCGTCGTGCCGTCGGGCAGGGCAAACAATACCCATATCTTGGCACTCCGTCCGCTGGAACCGCAGAAAGCGGCAAAGGTCTGTGGCAGCAGGGCGGCTTGTTGCTTTACATATTCCGCTTCGGCAATGCCCGACAGACGGTTTACTTCCAGTTGTACGAGTCCGTTATAGTTCTTCATCCGCCGTTCCCCCTCTTGTGTACGGCTATATTCCACGGCAGGGTAGATGCGGGGCAGCTTGTCTATATGTTCGTATTGGGCACAAGTGCCCTCCAGTTGAGGAAGGATGGCCCGGAGGGTCGACACATGTCCGGCTTTGGTTTCGGTTTTCAGTTTTTTAATCAGTGCATCCGCTTCCAGGGTGCTGAGGGCTTCCTTTCCGCTCCCTTTTTCTGCTCTAGTCAAGGTAATTTTCATTCTGTTTGTCAGCTTGTTTGGGTAAATATAATTCTCGTAAAGATACTACATTGAAGAGCTGAAAGCAAGCATTCTGCGGAATAATTATTAAATGGATACAAGTCTCCACGACTCATGCAGAGAAGTGTTAAAAGCAAGTGAGTTTCTTTGTCAAAACACTGGCATTCCTTTGCTTTTCTCCCTTTGTTTGTCTACTTTTGTATAGGGAATAGATGACGCCTAACGACCATGAACAACTCTGCTTACGGCCATGAAGCAATCGCTTGACGACCGTAAGCAGAGTTGTTCATGGTCGTTAGGCGTCTCTCTTTCCATAGCTTTTACGGATGAAGTACGCACCCCGCACCTATTCCGCATAGGGCGCAAACTTATTATATAACAACTTAAAAGACATTGAACTATGGCAATTTTATTTGATTGGTATGAACTTCCGGAACCAAAAGACAAACAGCGGGAAGAAAAGATACTTCATCCACGCATCCGCTTGAACGGCTCTACCACTACCGACGAACTGCGTCGCAGAATTCAGGAACGCAGCTCGTTGACGGAGACTGATGTCTCGGCGGTACTGGATGCCTTGTCGCACGTCATGGGGGAAGACCTTGCCGAGGGGCGGCAGGTGCATCTGGACGGTATCGGCTATTTTCATCCCGTACTAACGAGCACGGAGCCGGTGACCGCTGCGACCAAACGAAAAACCACCAAGATTAAGCTGAAGGGCATCAAGTTTCGTGCCGACCAGGTGCTGAAGAATGAGATAGGTGCCATCAAAGTTAAACCGCTGGGGCTGAATGAGCATTCCCAAAAGCTGAGTGACAAGGAGATTGACAGGCGACTGACGGGCTACTTCTCTACGCATCAGTTCCTTACGCGCGAGAGTTTTCAGGTTCTCTGCGGGATGATGCGTTCCACTGCGCAGCTTCATATTCGCCTGCTCCGCAGCGAGGGTAAGCTCGAAAATGTGGGAAAACTGAACCAACCGATTTATGTGCCTTGTACGGGGTATTACGGTAGAGACGAGTAGGTTACGGTAAAACTTAGGCGTTCTGAGTAGGTGGAAGCAGATTTTGCTTCCACCTTTTTTTGTTGCTTCCACAGCAGTTCAAATGCCGATGGATAGGGGGATGCAGGAGGTGGGTGGAAGTGTGGAAGCAAAGTGGGGAGAAAAAAATCTAGAGAGTGATGAGAGGCGCGGAAATCATTCTAGATACTTCACCTCTTCACCTAAGGCATCATGGTTCATTTCGCGTATACTGCGATAAAGCTTACCATTTTTCAAATAATAATAATTCTGATAACCAGCAAACTCTATGTTGGCATAGGTTTCATTGTTACGATCTTTGCTTATTTTCCAAGAACTTTCGTAAATCATAGAATCTTTGAAAGTTATGATTGATGTAGAATCTGGACGAAGCTCAAACTTTATGCCGTTGGCAGTAGTGAATATACCGACAAAATCATGTTCTTTTTCGTTGTTGTCACATCCGGTTAGTAGCAGTATCCCCAACAATATTCCTATAATGACTGTTTGTTTCATATTTTTAGTTGTTATATTATAAAAAAGAGTGCTTCAATCGGATGAAGCACTCTCTCTTGTCAGTTTACTTTCTTGGCATCTCTTTTCAGAGTTGTCTCTTATCTTCCTGCGGGAGTACCAGCATTTTCATTTACGTGGATTTTGAATTCCTGAGTGAAAGTCTTCCACTTATAACCGAACTTGATAGGAACATAGATTTCATAATCCCAGTTTACAGGAGTACCACTGTGGTTGTAGTAAGTCAGTGTTTCCTTACCAGTTGCATCTACGTTGTAAACTACAGTTGTGTTGGCAGGAAGTTTACCTTCCTTGTAACCAGCAACAGGCTGCAAATTGCCGTCTACCAGTTTCAGGTTAGTCTTAACTTGATCGGTCATCCAGTTGCTCGGAGTACATTCGTAGAATTTGAACAGTTCTTTTTGCAGAGCTGTTGCATTGGGAGCTTCAGAAGCAGTGTAGAAATTACCGTTTTCGTCTGCATTCCAGCAAGTGTAAGTATAAGCACCTGTTACATCTACAGAGCTACCGTTAACAACAGCATCAGTTACTTCTCCTTCTTCCTTATTCACTGTGATAGTCATCGGTTCAATGATGTTGGCATCATAAGCCTTGATAACTTCAGTATGAGCAGCCGGATGTCCCGGAGTTGCATCACCATAGCAAAGGTCTGCAACCAACTTGATAGGAACAATCTGGCCTACCAAAGCTTTGGCAGCTTCTGTCGGTTTGGTGTCTTTTCCGAAATTGGATGCTGCATCCGGATCAGCTTCTTGCAATTTGATGTTATAAGTCTTGTGACCTTTCAGAGGATTATCTACGACAGTACAGAGGTTGTCCTTATAATTGTCAATTGTTGCAGCCAATTCACCTGCAATGTACAATTTTGTGTTGTCAGTACTCAATGTAACAGCACCATCCTTGAATGTCTTGCTGGCAACATCAAAGTACTTATAAGTTTTACCAGCCAACTTTTCAGCATCGAATTCAAAACGTACACCTTCCAATTCAAATGTAGGAGAATAAGGATTCTTCACATTCGCAACGTTCTTATCCTGGAAGTACAGGTATTCCCATGCACCAGTAGCAGGTTTTACGCCGTCTTTGTTCAAGAAACCGTTCACTAAGTCAGTGTAGATATTTACGGTCGGATTATTGTTAGTCTTATCGCCAGTCAATACGTGTCCAGTGGTTTCATTCCATGCAGGATTCCATTCCACAGCACCATAAACTACCGGGTTCACATTGAATACAGTGTTATTGGTGTTTTTCTTCCAATAACGATTGTCATATCCATATCCACCGAATGTAGGTTTGTAGATAGTACGTGTCAATGTAATTTTCAAAGTAGGATATGCCTTTGTCGGATCTTTCCAGAAGAATGTCTTAGTGAATACCATATCTTCGTGATTTTTCCATACCGGATATTTCTTCACGATGTCAGCGTGAGTCAAAGTCCACTTAATGTTATAAGATTCAACTCCGTCTTCTGTATTCTTAATAAGTTCAACCTTACCATAATCTACTCCATCTTGTGCGTCGAAACCGGCATCAGTGTAAACGGCGTGGAATTCCTGCTTGGTCATACCACCCTCTTTTGCACCGTTGTAGATAACTTCGTTCATGGCTACAGTGCCAATCTTGTCTGCGAAATCACCACATTTGAACATGGTGTCATCGTATGTGAAGCCAATCTCACGCATACCTTCTTCTTTCACCCATTTCACCTTGATGTAACGCATAGCTACCAAAGCATTGTTTACAGTATCCACCAACTCTACACGTACCAACGGTTCGCGGCCTACTGCAGTGGCAGATACACCGTCAAGGCTATAGACTTTTGAAGTCATGTGACCATTCATAGGAGAATCGATTTCTGCGAATTTTTGCTGGTCGGTCTTGTTACTATTACCCTCAGGGCCACCCAAAGTAAAATATTCTCCAGTAGCTTTGTAGAAACGGAATGTTAGACCATAGTCTTTGTATTTCTCCAATTCAGCATGTTTTTTGTGATCTGTAGCATCAATCTCTGTTGTGCAAACCTCCACTAATTTTTTCAAGTCGAGTACCTTGTTATACTGTGCATAAACGTCAATCATGTCGTTAGCCTGTGACTCATATGCACAAATAGAGTCGTGATAGTGCACATAGAATCTACCTTCACCATCAGTCTGAACTTCGTCAGCAAAATCACCACCCATATTTCCGTTGTACATCGTACGTGCATTAGCAATGTAGGGAGCCACCTTTGTTTCGTGCAGACGAACATATTCAGAGTTCACATAAACCTGAGTACCATTTTCCTTAAGAGCTTTAGCTTCATCAGCAGTCAGGTTTTCTTTAGCAATAGGAGCCTTTAGAGAAGCCATGTAGAAAGTTTCTTTTCCACTTGCATGACCGCCTGCTTCATTGATGGATTCGGCAACAGTCTTCTTGAATTGTACTGTCAATACATTGTCTTTTATCTTATAGTCAGTAGGCTGGATAGGAGAATTCTCGGAAATCGTTGCGCCAGCTTTGGTGAGGATGTTTTCAGATTTGATGCAATCGAAAGAAGGCATATAAATATCCTCTGTACGTACACCCATATTGGGGCTAACGTGGAAGTAAGCCTCATTTTTGTCTGTAGACACTGTGTACGGCTTGGCACCAGCTTTATTAACGTGGTCAAGTACAGGAGTTTTGGAATGTGCTGTAAACGTACCTTCAGAATCTTTGTCAGTTTGAGGACCGTCTGCATGTTTTGCCATTGCCTTGTACTCTTGTGGAGTATACTGTAGAGTAGTCAATGTAATAGCTGCAATACCATTGATATGACTTGTAGGAATTACAGCCAGACTAGTCAAACGATGTCCGATAATAGACATAACTTGAGCGCTCAATGCATCAACCTCAGCAGCCAAGTCTTTTAGTTTTTCGTCTGTAACAAAGCCGCCTTCCAATTCTTCTTTCAAGTCGTTGATTTTAGTCTCAACTGCCTCCAAAGAAGCCAACTTCTCAATTTGCTTTTCCAGTTCTTTCTTCAAAGCAGTCAAATCTGCCTCGGATACTCCGCCTTCTGTCGAATTAGCCTTGTCCAAAGCTTCCTGAGCTTTGTTCTTGGCCTCGTTTGCGGCACTTTTGGCTTCATCTACAGCCGTCTGCAACGTAGTAACTTTTGCATTCAGGTCATCAAGTGAAGCTTTCTTGTCCAGTTGTTCCTGCAAGTCCTTGATGTCATCATCATAATCCTTACAAGACGTGAACGTACCTGCAGTACCCAACATCAAGGCACTGAACAGGGTCACACTTAGAAACTTCTTGTTCATAATTGAAAACTTTAAATTTATAAATTTAAAAAAATAAAAAGTGAATAATCTCTCATTTCGAATCCCTTCCACATAGCTGTCTGTCATGTGATTTTTTCCGTTACTTCGCAGGTAATGAAATCTTGTTAATTCCATTAATAATCAAGGAATAAGGATAAAATAGGTTGGGTTTGTTCAAAATAGTAAAAATCAGCCCGTTAGGATATTGGAAAGAGGATTGAAAGTCCAGAAAAGTGACAGTGGGAAAGTGATGAAATGAGGCTTTCAAAGAATGAAAGTGTGTATTTTTCAGTTCAAAAGGTTGAATGACAGTATATTGATAGCACCGATTGGAGCTCCGTAAAGACAACGCCATTCCGTTCCTCAAAACTCATTTTGAAGACTCCGGAAAATGCGCAACAAATCTATTCTATCCTATCAAAAGAAGTAACGTTTTTTATACTGTACACGCTCCGCTTCTTACAAAAGAAATTACCCTCTGGTTGGCCTCGTCAATCTTTCTGTTGCTGAAAGGCTTCAGATAGGTTTCCGTCACCGTGATGGAGGAGTGCCCCATGGCTTCCGATATGATTCCGGGGTGTATCTCGCAATGGTAAGCCATTGTAGCCCAGGTGTGTCTGGCTGCATAGGTGCTGAGTGCCGACTGCATTCCCAAGCACTGCCTGAGTACTGCCAGCCGCTGGTTGAATGCCCTGAGTGCCGACTGGTATTCCCGGTATGCGGCTTCCGATCCTTCCTCACTTTGTAATATGGGGAATAAATAAGGAGAGTCCTTGTCCTTGTTTGCTATTATTCTCACCATCTGCATGGCTTCGGGTGTGAGTGACACGGTCAGCGCCCGTCCCGTCTTCCGTCGTCTGTACGATAGTATATTTCCCTGCAGGTCCCTTTTGTGCAGGTATGCCAGATCCACGAAAGGTATGCCCCTGAGCATGAACATGAGTACGAAGAAAATCCTTG
>ULZN01012201.1_pt1 | contig 14892 bp, 9 predicted proteins | sample 1963091 | NCBI WGS metagenome assembly ULZN01 (sample SAMEA4835889, study PRJEB28245) | human gut metagenome | biome: gut microbiome; material: fecal sample | place: Denmark | collected 2008 | reverse complement strand
TATCAAATTGAGCATCAGACTGTTTATATAACTGTGTGGGTAAGTAGCTGAATAAAGAAGATTCAACCAGCGATTACGCACTCAGATTGCAGGTCTACAATATAAAATACTGATAATCAATTATATAAGTTATTTTAGCTAGTAAGTGGAAGTAATGGCTCAAATACGAGCCAAATAGCCATTAATTATCTGACAATCAACCATATAACAAATGTGTATTGGTAAGTAACTTGTGAAAACAAAAGAAAGCAACATTTATATAATACATAATAAGCTGATTTACAACTACTTAAATTCTTATTTCCAACAATAAAATCATGGCTCAAATACCATTCCAATACGACCCAACTAACTGACATACAGATTACTAACATCTTTGCATCGGCAAATAGCTTAACCTACTGATTATCAATTATCTATATAACCAACTGATAGATATATACATAATAGAAGCAAATACTAAGTCAGAAAATGTAATATCTCTGATTTTTTCAACTTTTGTCCCTCGTTTGTCCTTCAGCGTGGCATCAAGGGACAAAATTTTGTCCCTTGATGTAATTTTGAGGCTTTTCTCTATAAAATCTGTCAAAATAGCAGATATTTGATGTCTGAATAATGTTTTTTATTTCTCAGTCTCAAATATATTTGAATTGTACAGCATTGATAAACAGTTATATACATTGATATATTCGGAATAAGAATTACTACAGATGATATTCTGATGTAAATACAAATAACATTCTATTGAAATATTAATCTTAGAATTCCTACTGGTTGGTACCTACAATATTGTCATGGACTTGCTGGTTCTGAACCAACTTTATTTTATTGTGGAACTTTTCAATATTATCCACATTTTTAGTGGACAGCAAGATTATTGGAAATAATAACAGAAACGAATGGAGAATTTGGAAAAGACCTCTATCTAACCAGTCAAAAAAATTCTATCAATGATGAAGAAGTTATTTCCAATAACAAACTGCATCAAAACGGTAGAGTTGTATATAAGTGGGCTATACAAACATTATCTTATGACTTATAATCTCTCGTTCGCAAAAATTGTTTATCATTGCAACGGATAATCAATTATTCCGTATCTGATTGATACACAAATAGCAAATACTATGGTAGAAAGTTGTTGGTAACGATTTGGCGACAGCGGTGTTGCACTAATCTTCTGCATTATGCTTTGTCAAACAACTCTGATATAAAAGTAGCCAATTTCTTGATTAAACCAAGGATTTGACTACTTTTAAGTTATAATCTCATTTGACAGTTATAAATAGTCATATTTCAACTATAATTGATGAATTACGACCCCAAAAACCATGTCCGACCTTCGGGATGAATCAATCCAATCTCTTTCATCTCAGAAAGAATATTGCCAATCATACGCTCTTGTTGCTCTTGGGTCTTATTCTGGGGTAATACCTCTTTCAAATATTCAAAAATGGCATCACGCTTTGCTCCTGAGGAACCTGCATTCTGCAAATATTGTATTATCATTTGCTGAATCTTTGCCTTATCAAGCCCCTTGTTTCCCTAATCAAATAAGCTGATAAACAGACAGTTGAAATCTTACGACCCTAAAATTGATTCTTGCGGCCCTAGACAAACGATGGAAAATCCGGTGCTTTTACATAACGGGTATATTTGCCTGCACCATCTTTCTGTATAATCCCTGCATTTTTCATCTTTGAAATCAAGCCTCTAATTTGTTTTTCGGACAACATGTCTTGAAATACCTTTTTGAGAAAAGAACGATTTATATAACCATTTTTATGAAAACAGCCTGAAACCAACTTGAGGTAATTCATATTCATTCCTTTCAATCTTTCAGCAGACTCATTCCGATACTCCTCGGACAAGCGATGAGAGCCGTTTTCGTAACCGATAAGGTTTTCTTCCGACAATTTTCATAAAATCTTTTCATCAAGCCCCTCGCAATCCCTCATTGCCATTTTGTACAAAGCCAGCAATTCAAAGACATTCAGTTGCTCGGCAAAGGATTAACCGACTGCATACCTTTTGGTAAAGCCTGTCAGTAGTCTTTGGCTTTTCTACAATCACGATGTTTAAGCAACAGTTCACATTTGTTATTCATACCATCCAGCCTAGCTCCCCTACTATATGACACTAATAGCAGTTGCTTTCCCCTCACGGTTCAAACTTCTCCTTTCGGAAGGGCTTCATTGTCCGAGCAACTTAGTACAAGACCATTATTGGTTATGCACCTGCCGTAGGCTACTGCTGACGAAACAGCAGGTTCAATCAGATTATTACTTTTTTTTGTAATAGTCAGTAAAACAATCACATACACAACTTAGCACATCACAGTAATACAGTTGTAGAACATTTTATCCACTCCCTGACCGGAACGCTCCACCAATCCTGTCTTCTGCAATATCTCGCTCATCAGTTTACTGCGCGGAACGCTGTTCACTGTCAAAATGTTGTTCATATCCACTCCGGACGGAAAACCACCAGCATTGGTAATGGTTATACTATCGGGATATTGCTTGATGACAACATCACTCTGAATCAACATTGAGCGGTGGCAACAAGCATTCAATATCGCCTCTCTGATTGCCCCCTTGTTGAAAGATGGTATATCGAATATATAAGAGCCGTCATTGTAATGCAGAAGCGAATTGCTGGCAGGCTGGTTGATGTAATCCCATACCTTGTCAATCACTATGTAAGCGTCTCCGCGGTTCTATATAGTGTGGTAGAATAAAAAGTTTAATAAGCCTTGTTTAGCTATTCTCCTTTTCCCATTTGTCAGGCAGGAGTTCCCTATATTTTTCCAGTGGCGTGTTCGGTTGCCATTCTGCGGTTCTGTTTATCACATCCGTGAGATACTTAAACAGATTTACTTTATGCATCCTGCAAGTGAGTGCTATCGTGTAGAGTATGGCGCCCCGTTCGGCACCCTTATGGCTGCCGAAGAACAATGAGTTTTTTCTTGACAGGAATATGTACCGGTTCATCCGTTCAACTATATTGTTGTCCAGGAAAGTGTCACCATAGTTGAAGATGTCCACTACGGCATTCCACTCATTGCGAAGATAGGTAATGGCTTCCCTTAGTTCGCTCTTGGGTAACAAGTCCCCCCGTTCTTCTATTTCATCAAGCACATCTTTTATTTCCCCGAGTGTGTCCAGAGCATACTTTTTGCGGTGTGCAAGATGCTGTTCCGCCGTCCATCCGTCCACCCCGACTTTATGCTTATGCTCGTTTTGATAAAGTTTGTTTATCAGTTCCACGCTTCTTTTTACATCCGGGTCGTTCTCACCGCTATCTATAAATTTCCGTTTTATATGTTGCAGGCACGGGATGCGTGTGATATGGGGATAAGCATCGCTTTCGAGTTTCCGGTAAGGTGAGTAGCCGTCACTTTTAGATGCCCTTGCAACTGCCTAATTCGTTAAGAATAACTCTTTCAGAGCGGGAACCGTCATCGTAGAGCAGATATATCATCCCGGTGTTTATACCCACAACCACCCAGAGGTATCCCTTGCGGACTCCTTTTCCCTTACTGTTCTTTTCCGGGACGAGTATTTTGTAATAGGTTTCATTAGCTGCCTTATAAGGATCGCCCAAGGTTGTCTGCCGGATACACTGATAAAGATTTTCGAAGAGGCCTGAGGCTTTCTCCATCAACTTATGGGCCGTGGGTTTCTTCAGCGTAAAGCCATAACCTTCGAAGTAGCTGATGATTCTTTCTACAGGCAGTGATTGTATGTAACGTAATTTTATCATTCCGGCAATGAATGAGCTGTCATTGCTGGAATTCAGGAAAGCCGAAGCCGGTGTTTTTCCCTCAAACAGGCGGCCGTCCTGCGTATAGGTGTGTATCTTGTAGACGTGCTTGATGAAGCGCATGGGGACACATTCATAGCGGACGCATATTCTGGGAGTGGGAGTAAACAGCCGGGCTTTATTGATGTCAAAACCGGGATCATCGGGATAAACGACATGTTCCTCCTCCTCCAGCTCATAATGCATGTCACGTCTGGCCCCATTGTTCTTCCTGGCTTTACGCCCGGCGGCTTTTTCCGCTTCTGCCTTCCGCCTCTCCTCTTCGGACAGAGCAGGCCGGGGAGCCTGTTGCCGTTCGGATGTGTTGGATACAAGTTTGGCGAGTCCCTTGGCAATGCGTTGTTGCCTGCCAAGGGATTCACCTTTTTGAAGGAGTGCCTCCTTAAGGGAGGAGACCTCTTTTGTCAAAGCATCTATCTGGACCAGAAGCCTGTTGTTGTCATCCCGTAATCCCTTGATTTGTTCCTTCAATAACTCTATGATCTCATCCTTTTTCATGGCATAAAGATACGAAATATTAACGGGACAGCCATGGAGATCAGACAATATTTGTGATGTAAATTATTAAGGAACAAACGATTATGTCATATCCTAAAGCGTTTTCGCAGTCGCACGAACTTCTCCATTCAGGATAAAAGACAAAATCTGATAGGAAACCTCGTAATTGCCAGTATCGGGGTTAAATGTCGGCAGCTCAAAACTTCCACCTTCGAGACGCTTGTAGTAAAGAAGAAAGCCGTCACCGTCCCAATGCAGTATTTTTACACCCTGTCGGTTCTTGCCAAAGAACAAAAAGACAACTCCTGATATGGGAGACAAACCTTTCATCTCTGAGCGTATAATATTGAATAAACCGTCAATGCCAAGGTTCATACGGACAAAGCCCTGATACAGGTAGTATCAGTTGGCTGATGTTAGAGAATACATGGATCCCCCTCTCTTCGTTCGTAATCGTGCAACATTTGAATGATACCGCCGGGAGTGACCCGTTTGAACGAAATGGTCATACCGCTATTGAAGGTGATTGTGACTCCGGAAAGGCTGAACTCTTCTTCCGACAACATGACGGGAACTATTTGACTGAACGAAGGAGAGGTACTTGTCGGTCGGGAGGGGGAAACACCGCCATAATAATTACGGACCGCATCTTCCTTAGCTTGTTTAACACTATAGCCCCGTCGGGACATCCAGGAACTCATACCTCCAGAAGTGGTATGCTGCTCGCGGCAAACATCGGCTAAAGAACAATGACAGTCTACTTTCAATACTTCAAGGAAACGTTACCAGGTTTTTCTAAATCTATTTTCTGCTAAATCCATAATGATTCATTTTTATACCAGGCAAAGATATAAGAACGAAAAAAGAGAGACAATATAGAAACGCGGAGACGCTTATATGGTGGACCAAGTATTGTGAGACTGACTTGCTGGAATTTAACGCAAACTTTCCAATGTCAGAGAGAGATTATAGCATTTTTAAAATTTACAGAGGCTTCTTTGCTTACGATTCTCGCTTCTGCCGTCGGGTGTCGCACGTAAAAAACAACCTTGTTCTGAGCTCGAAGATTCGGAACAAAGAGAGATAAAAATGAAACTATGATTGCGATGGAACAGATTACCACCATAGCTACCAATTGAGGATGGCAAGTTAAGCCGAATAAATGTTTTTGTTTATTGAATTATATTCCTTATTTACATATAATACTATACATAATAAAAATGTAATAATTAGATATGTATATGATATATTGGATAATTAGTAAATTTAATATATTAACACACCATATACAACCATTTAATTTGAAAAATTGCGTGGAATTATGAAATATTTTTAATAAATATATTGTTTGTATTAATAATATTATATATATTTGTTGCGTTTAAGGCCTTAAATAAAAGAATTATATCAAATAATTAACCTTAAAGTTATCATGTTTAAATGAAAAAAACGTTCATTTTAGTTCTCTGCTTGAGCATGTTTATCGGGCAAAGATCTGTCTTGGCCAAGCCAATGGAAATAGAAGAGAAACTTTTCCAAGAAACTCTTCAGCAAAGCAAAAATGTAACCGGTCTACTGACAGACGAATATGGGAATCCCATTATCGGCGCCACGATATTGGTGAAAGGAACCACGCAAGGGGTTATTTCAGATATTAATGGGCGCTTTTCCATTCGGGTTGCAGTTGGTGAAACACTCTCCTTCTCATTTATTGGTTATGAAAACGTTGAGAAAAAGGTGACTTCCGAAACAGAGGTTTTTAATATCCGCATGATTGAGGAGTCCACTTCTTTAAAAGATGTGGTTATTGTTGGATTTGGAAAACAAAAGAAAGCGAGTGTAGTCGGAGCAATAAGCTCTGTCAAACCGGAATCTTTCAAACTTCCAACAAGCTCATTGTCAGCATCATTAGCGGGAAGGATGTCTGGCGTAATCGCTGTTCAACGTTCTGGTGAGCCTGGCGGGGACGGGGCGGATTTTTGGATACGGGGTATCGGAACAAACGGGGCTAACTCCGCACCTCTCATATTACTAGATGGAGTAGAAATTTCATCAGGAGATTTGAATGACATCCAGCCAGATGATATTCAGAGTTTCTCTATATTAAAAGATGCCAGTGCAACAGCACTTTATGGAGTCCGGGGAGCTAATGGAGTGATGATTGTCACTACCAAGGAAGGAGCTACAAATGAGAAAATATCTGTAAAAGCACGTTTGGAGAATTCTTGGAGTATGCCATCGTATCATCTTGATATGGTTGATGGCCCGACTTATATGCGTATGTATAACGAAGCTTTGAAAAATGATGATCCTAACACTTCTCCAATGTATTCGGAAGATAGAATTCAGGGAACAATAAAAGGATTAAATAAATATATATACCCGAACGTTGACTGGCAAAAAGAAATATTTAAAAATGTAACAATGAATCAACGGGCCAATATAAATATTAGCGGTGGAAGTAAAATTGCATCATATTATGTGTCTGCTGGCATCTACAGAGATACTGGGATCATGAAAAATATATCACAAGGAAGTTTCAATAATAATATAGACAATAAAAGATATAACTTTCAAGCTAATATAAACGCTAATGTGACAAAAACTACAAAAGTAAGTCTCAAACTGAGCACTGTTATCGATGACAAAAACAGTCCAGTTGTCAGCGCAGCTGATACTTATCGAAATATTATACAGAAAACCAATCCGGTAAATTTTCCTATCATGTTTCCGGCAGGTAGCGGTCCTTTAGGAAATGAAACTAACATACTCTATGGAAATATGAGTTTTAATGGAGCCACTTTTGTCAATCCTTATGCTGAATTGGCAAAGGGGTATTCTACCACGTTTTCTTCCACGGTCATTTCCACCTTTGAGTTAAAACAAGATTTGTCCATGCTTGCAAAAGGTTTGTCAGCAAGGGCTTTGTTTTCATATAAGAATTGGAATACAGCAAAGACTGATCGTTCCACTGTACCTTTTTACTACCAAATAAGTAAGTATAACCCTACAGATTATACTTACACTTTGGAGAAAATAGGGACAACCGGAAGTGATTATTTGTCCTTCTCTAAGGCCAATAACGGAGACAGAACTATTTATTGGGAAGCTGCTATTGACTACCAGCGGTTGTTCGGGAAGAATAATATAACAGCGATGCTGCTTTATAACCAGAGACAATATAATCCTGCTTTTCCTAGCTCCTTGTTTGACGCTGTGCCTTATCGTACCACAGGATTGGCTGGTCGTTTTACCTATGCTTATGACGAGCGGTATTTTGCGGAGTTTAATTTTGGTTACAATGGTACAGAAAATTTTATTAAAGATAGGCAATTTGGATTCTTCCCGTCAATAGCCTTAGGGTACAGTATTTCAAATGAGGATTTTTTCAAGCCTCTAAGAAGTGTAGTTACAGCATTGAAAATAAGAGGAAGTTATGGCTTGGTCGGGAACGATAAAATAGCTGGAGCCCGCTTTCCTTATTTAACGGAGATTTCTTTAGGTACTGGCCCTAATTATCACTACGGTGAAAACATGAATACATGGTATAGTGGAATCACTTTCACACGTATTGGCAATGAACAAGCAAAATGGGAGGTTGGATATAAGGCAAATGTTGGTATTGATATGGAGATATTAGGCAGCCTAAATTTGACAATAGATTATTTTACAGAACGTCGAACCGGAATCTTTCAACAGCCCGCGACCTTGCCAAGTAGTATGGGGTTTGGAAGCACTATTCCATATTACAATTTGGGAGAAGTTAAGAATAGTGGAATTGATGCTTCATTCACATACAATAAGGCTGTAAATAAAGATTTTACAATAAGCTTGCTTGGAAATATTGTATACGCACATAACAAGATAATAAAGGATCAGTATCCGGAACAGATATACTCCAATCTTAGCCACATTGGTCATCCTATCAATTCAATATATGGTTTAACCGCATCAGGGTTATACGGTACGCAGGAAGAAATAGATCACGGACCTGTGCAGCAATACGGTAGCGGTCCTAAGATAGGTGATATTAAATATGTAGATATAACCAGTCAAGTTGACGGAAAGAATATTGTGAATGATAATGACAAACATGTTATTGGCAGTCCAACAGTTCCGGAAATCACCTATGGATTCGGTGGAACCATACGTTATAAAAAATTTGACTTCGGAATATTCTTTCAAGGGGTGGCTCGTACTTCTTTCATCCTATCCGCTGGTAATATGGCCCCATTTGGGCGATGGAATGCGAATGTTGCCCAGTGGATTGCTGATGATTATTGGAGTGAATCCAATCCTAATCCTAAAGCTCAATACCCACGCCTATCAGCCATAGGCAACGAGAACAACCACCAAAACTCCACTTATTGGTTGAGAGATGGTTCCTTCCTAAAACTGAAAAGTCTCGAGTTCGGTTATTCAATGAAGTATCTTCGTTTCTATGTTAATGGAACGAATCTTTTAACATTCTCTAATTTTAAACTTTGGGATCCGGAAATGGGGGGAAATGGATATTATCAATATCCAACACAAAGAGTTTTTAACATAGGAATACAATTTAATTTTAATTAATCATGAAACTAAAAGATATATTATTAATAATTAGTAGCAGTGTAATTTTAACTTCATGCAACTACTTGGATGTGGTTCCTTCTGAGATTCCACAATTAAGCGATGCATTTAAAAACGAGGCAACGGCACAAAACTATATAATGGGGAATGTTTACGGGTATATTCCAACAGAGAGCTCGATCGCAGAAAATCCTGCTCTTCTTTCCACAGATGAACTTGATATACCATGGAGAAATGACAAAACCAATTTTAAAGCGTACCATATCAACCTAGGCACTTTGGATACTTCGTCCCCATATTTTAATTTATGGGAAGGGGCTAACGGTTCTAAAGCATTATATAAGGGTATCCGTGAAGCATACGTATTTCTAGAAAATATTGATCAGGTTCCGGATTTGGATGTTGCTAAAAAAGCACGTTGGATTGCAGAAGCGCATTTTCTGATAGGTTATTACCATTTCTGCCTATTACGGCAATATGGACCGATTATAGTAGCCAGAAACAGTGTAGATATGAATGCTCCGGAAGAACAACGCTATCCCCGAAGAGAACCTGTAGATAACTGTTTTAACTTCATTTTAGAGAATATAGATTATGCAATAAACAACGGTCTGCCACAAAGTGTTACAAGTAATGAATGGGGTCGTATCACAACCCTTATAGCCAAAAGTTTAAAAAGCCGTATCTTACTATATAGAGCCAGTCCGATATTTAACGGGAATGAGGACTATAGCAACTTCAAGGATTCTGATGGTACAATACTTGTCAACACAGTTTATGATGCGGAAAAATGGAAAGCAGCGGCAGATATTTCTTTCGAAGCTATCCAAATGGCTGAAACGAAAGGCGTTAAGCTTTACAAATGTTCAACAAACAGTTCATTGACATTTGCAGATAGCCTTCTTAAGGCTAAAGATCTCACAGGAATTATACCTGGTCAAAGACCTAAGATTTCTTATAACTCTCTTTCGGAAGAGAAGCGTAAAGAATATGATTATCGTTATACAATGGTCGATCCTTGGAACTGTGAACTGATTTGGGGATTTACCAATATAGAGAATAATCAAACATGGCAAAGACACTCAATGCTAAGGCCCTATACTTTTAATGGGATTTCTCCTACGCTGAAAATGGTAGAAGCCTATTATACCAGAAATGGGTTACCAATCGAACAAGATCCCGAATTCGATTATGAGAAACGATATCAGCTTGTAGCTGCGGACAATGTCCATTGTTATGATAGAACCCTACGACTGCACTATAACCGTGAGCCACGTTTTTATGCAAGTATCGCATTCGATAATAGTATATATGAATTGCGTGGGGCGAATATCTTATGTGAGATGCGTTTTAATAAGCCTTATGGCAAGCAATCGCAAGACGCTTCCTCGACAGGATATTTAGTCAAGAAAGGAGTACACCCATCTTCTGATTGCCAGCAAAGCGGTCAAACAGGTTTGCTTGTAAAATATCCCTTCCCTCTTATTAGGTTGGCCGAATTGTATCTGAATTATGCGGAAGCTTTAAATGAATATGAAGGAGAAGCTAGCCATAGCAAAATAATTCCTTATTTAGATAAGATTAGAGAACGTGCTGGAATCCCTGCTCTGTTAAAGTCATGGTCAAAAGCCAGATATCCCAAAACAAGTTTTACAAAGGACGAAATGCGAGAAATCATACATAGAGAACGAATGATCGAATTGTCCTTTGAAGGGCATCGTATGTGGGATGTCAGACGGTGGAAGATAGCTCGCCAAGAATTTGATCAGGATGTAAAGGGTTGGGATGTTAGTGGTCAAAGCGTAGAAGAATTTTATAATGTTTCCGGAGATATGGCCCAACCTCAGATTGTTGCAGATAGAAATTTCCCCAATGAAAAGTATGCATTATGGCCAATATCCATTACAGAGATCCAAAAGAATAGAAATTTGGTACAAACAGACGGCTGGTAAATATGGATAAAAATAAAATTTCAATATTTTTCCATTATAGAGATTTATAAATCTGTCTATGAAATTAATCGGGATGTTTCTCCTTTTGGCATAAGTCAAAAATAGAAATATAGGGCTTCGTAAGAGGCTCTATATTTTTTAGAAAATTCAATTATAATAGTGCAAGGATAAGATGTAAATTAAACTGTGTTTCAAAGTTAATATTTTATTCTTTGCTGACACAGATACAGTTTAATTTACGTCCTCTTTTATTGCACTTATTGAAATTGTGAATATATATACAGCTTTCTATCTGTCGGAAAACAAAGAGTTTACATCCTCTTCTGTATCTTCCATTTCAAACACCCTCTCGATATCTTTCAGTATTCTGGTATAATTGTCAGATATTTTCTTCTCCGCCCTAAACGCAACTACCAGAAGCGGTTCCTCCTCCAGTTTGAGCAGCCTGAACTTCTTCCTGAAATGCCCTTTGATATTGAAACGGTTTCCCATTCCGATAAATTCCCCCGGATCCAGTGAAGCGAAGTCCTTTGATTCATATATCTCTTCCTTCTGTGTACTGATGGTCACGCTGGAATTGTGGCCGCCACCGCTGCTGCCGGAGCTGGTAGACTTCTTCTCCTTCTCGTATTTCCCGAAAAAAAAGGGTAATATTTCAATGCCTCCACATCCAGTGTGCGGCCCAGGAAGATATTTCCGAAATTCGCCTCGATGGACGACCTGTCCAGTTTGCTGTACAGTTTTTCCAACTTGGCTCCGAACTGGGTGAGCAGCAGGAACGCCGCCCCGTACTCGCGCAGGACGGAAGGCAGCTTCTCGAAGTCACGCACCTTGAAGGTAGTCATCTCGTCCAAGATAAATACAAAGGGGACCTTGTTCTCCATGGAGAACGAGCGCGAGGTGATGCTCACCATCATGGCAATAACGGGGGATATCACCGATTCCGTCGCATAGTTGTTGCTGATTGCAAAAAGTTTCGGATGCTCCAGATCAATCAGATTGAAATCGAAGTCATTCCCTGTCAGCACATAGTATATGTTCTCATTGGTGGTCAGCTTCGCCACATAGTTGCTGAGGGTGGACACATAGGAGGCCTACATCTTCTCGCTGTCCTCCACCTTGAGGTACGCCCCGCTATCATGGCACTGATATCGTTCAGCTTCAGAAATTCCTGAAGCTATCCCGTATCGGCCTTCATCACGAAGTTAACGATATGCGGCAGCGTGCAACATTCCGGGAACTCGTCCCAAAGCCTGTATGCCACGCCGTTCAGGATGCCAAGCGTACCCGTATACCATTGATGATGTGGGCGGCATCAACGCGCCCAGTACGTCCTCCATCAGCTGCATGAGCATCGTCCTGTCCTTTATATTCCTCCTGTCCAGCGGATTGAAGCGGTAAGTCCGGTTCATGTCCGTGAAATTTACATAATAGAACTCATGGGGGTATCCGTGTTTCCTGATTAGGTTGTATGCAGTCCGGGGATGGCAAAATCCTTGAAGTCATAGATAAAACCGGCGAATCCGGACCTGATGTATTGTTCCATCAGCGGTTTGCCTATGGATTTGGTCTTGCCGGAACCGGCTCCTCCATAAACAAGGAAATTGGAGAACCAGTAATAATATCTGATAATTGTCCCGCCCGTGGCGTGAAGGGAGAGCAGGGCTTTTCCGACCTTCCGCTTTCTGTCCCTCCTTTGAAAGAAAGACGAAGAAGTACGGAAACGACACCCGGAAGCAGGAACCACCACCCGTCCGGAATGGTGGCATGTGCAACAGCTGTTTCTGCAAGTATCAACAGCAGGAACAGGATATGTGACATCCGGGATTTTCCCGGAAACAGACAACCGGCAATGCCGCCACCAAAAAGCAGGGCTGCCAGTCTCATAATAAACATATGATCCATATTCATAAATTGATTTAGATTTTTCCAGTAAGCGCATCCTTTACCAGTCTTTTAGCTTCCGCTATGAGAGCCTGTTTCGGATTCACCATGAAACGGAACATCCGGTAAGACACATCCAGCATCTTCCTCTCGTTTCTGAATTCTTTCTGCAGGATGGCGGATTTGGCCATGCTCATCGCCTCGTTCTTTCCCGGAACATAATGGTAGGTGTGTTCCCTGCCATCCTCGTAATACTTGTGTATGTAGCCTTGTAATCATACATACTGATGAACCGGTCGCACACCGGGCTTTCCACTCCATGTGTTCGAAGCCGACCATGACTTTCTTACCGTTTAGTTCATTAAATGAACCTTTGCTTCTTGCTAATGGTGAAAGTCTTACTGTTTGTGTCACATCGTTCCGTGACACGATGATATGTACATGAAGCTGTAGCCCGGGCTTCCTGTCCCCTGACTTTGCCTGTCCCTCCTTCACTTCCTCATCACTGTTCCTGTAGTGGCGTTCCGTTTCCACCCTCCCCAAATAAACAAGATCCTTTCCTGATTTTATCTTCTCCCTGCGAAAATTCTCCGCATACAGGTCCATACAGTTCCGGGAGTAATTCTTCAACTCATGAATGACTTTTTCCTGTTCCTCCACGGTGAGCTGCTCAAATTCCGTCACCTGCTTTCCTGTAACCTTCCGAATCAGATGAGCCGCTTCATCCTGTGAGGGATTAATGGACAGCATATAGAATTTATCATCTCTTTTCATCAGCTTCTTATGGTTGTTGTCAATCTTTTGCATGCCGTCACCGGTGGTACATAATCCTCCTCATGGGAGAAGAACGTGTCATAATAAGGTTTGTCTTCAAGACTTTCCTTCAACAGATATTCCACCAGTGCCCGACACCTATCCTTGTTGTCGCATACACAGGGCGTGTTGACCGGTTTATGTACCTTTACAAACATTCCACCTGGATTTAGTTCTGATAATAATCATAAGGTTCCTATTGAAATTTCTTGAATACAGATTCATGTATGATACTGCATTTTTTTTTAACTCACCGCCTGTCGTCCTCTATTCCTTCATGGTGACAGCCTGAACTTCATAATCCCCTTTCAGATAATTCTCCGGACTATATGGACACTTCATTCTGTAAAGGATTGATGGAAATATGGTAGAATATGCCATTCTTTTTTTTGATTGTTGCCAGCCTTCCGCATAAACCACATTGGTGCCATATAATATTTTCTTGTGAAAAAAAGTATCATACTTTCTCTGTTCAAACTGTATTTCCACTTCGGATGAGCCGGTACAGGACGGGCCATTACCTGTTTTATGAACATATTTCCTTTACTTTATATAACAACATTTCCAGATAAACCGGTGCGACAAAATAATCTGTTCCTATTTCCGCCTTCTTGAAGTTCTTCTGGTCGAAAGCATTTTCCAGCAGCCTGACAACCTGTTCCAATTTTCTTCTGCCTTCCACGTCAGGAGCACTTGCTTTTTTCAAGCGTTCCACTTCCGCTTTCAGTTGGGTGACCTGTTTGTCTGTCTGTTTCAGCAGAACATCACTGTGCGCTTCCGGCGCCGGAAGCAGCTTGTCAATCTTATCTTTTTCTATGGCACGGATGATTTTGATGATCCGTTCGATTCCCTGAAGTTCCAGTGTCTTGAACTTCCCGTTGATTGATGTTCGGGGATCCACCCCGTTCCGCTCAAAGTAGGACAGCATTGTCTCAATAAATTCACTAGACGACACGCTTCCTTTCATTTCGTCTAGATGCTGTTTCACATCTATGGATACACGAATGTTTTTTGTATTTTTTTTACATAATCTTAAATTTTTCTGCAAATGTAAGGGCGGACCAGCACAACCTTTTTGTACTGCCTCCATATTATTTTCTGTAGATTTTTCGCCTACATTGCAAATAGCTGACAATCAATTATATATAAAAATATGTAGATTTCATATAGACAATACAATTACTTGATTATCAACATAAAAAAGCTAAAATCTACAGAAAAAGTAGACTATTTGTCTACAAAAAAATCATAATCAATTGACAATCACGGCTCTGTGTGATTTGATTCATGACTTTGCCTGAACCCTGCTGTAAGCGTCTCCGCGATTCTATATAGTGTATTAAAATAAAAA
>ULZN01021673.1_pt1 | contig 15119 bp, 20 predicted proteins | sample 1963091 | NCBI WGS metagenome assembly ULZN01 (sample SAMEA4835889, study PRJEB28245) | human gut metagenome | biome: gut microbiome; material: fecal sample | place: Denmark | collected 2008 | reverse complement strand
TGTCACCGGAGGTATTGCAAACCCTGATATTTTTGAATTCAAACCGTTAGCCTATGTTTTCTTTGAATGAATCCAACAGATATTATCTTTACCCGTATCCGACAGACATGCGTAAGAGTTTTTATACGCTTAGCGGCATCGTGACCAACCAGATGGGAAAGAATGTACGGGACGGTGACGCTTTCATTTTTATCAATGCGAATTGTACCTGTATGAAAATCCTCCATATGGAATATGGTGGTCTGGTGATATACCATATGAGGCTGGAACATGGGCACTTCCATCTGCCGGTCATAAATACGGAGGAAGGTCGGATTAAAGCGATTGAAACCTTCTGGAATGACCTTGTGATGATGGTTCAAGGAATGGACGGCAGCAAGGTCAGGCGTTATAAAAGGAGTGGTTTCCATGGGTTGTAGTTGTAACAAATTATAACATATACAATGCCGTATTCCGGCTGTTTTTTAGTATCTTAGCATCATATTTAAACGATTATGCCAACCGATAAGGAATTACTGATAAAGGATCTCATGCACAAATGCGACTGTCTGTATAGAGAAAACAGCCGGTTGAAGGAGATGGTGTCCACGCAGCCCCTTAAAGCTGCGGACAAAGAGGTGTATGAGGCTTTATTGTCTGACAAGGATGCCATAATCGCCCAAAAGGAAGCAAAAATCAACAGTCTGGAGCAACGTGTATCCTATCTTGAACGGCAGTTGTACGGTAAGAAGGCGGAAAAGTTCATAAAGCCTGACGCCCAGGACCGCTGGCTGGATTTTGAAGGCTTTGACATGCTTCCCCAGGAGGCTGAAGCCGCAGAAGAAGCAGAAAAGGAGTTGAAGGCTACCAGAGAAGCGATCATCGCCCGTAAAAAAGCGGGGAAGCAGCATCCTGCGAGAAAATCCCTTCCGGAGAATCTTGAGCGTGAGGTGGTCCATATATATCCCGAAGGGTATAATCCGGAAGAGTGGACGCTCCTTCCCGGAGAGGAAGTGACCGAGATCCTTATGCACGAGCCCGAGAAGTTCTATATCCGCAGGATAGTGCGCCATACAGCCAAACGGAAGGGTACAAACGAGTTCAAGACCGGCCCGCTTCCCGTCATGCCAATAGCAAAGAGCTATGCCTCTGCCTCATTGCTGGCAGACATGATGATAGGGAAATATGTGGATCACATACCGTTCCACAGGCAACTGGAACAGTTCAAACGTGTGGGGGTACATCTCCCCGCGTCAACGGTCAACGACTGGTTCAAGGATGTGGCGGATTTGCTAAGGCCCCTTTACTTCCGATTATGGGAGCTGGTGATGCAGACTGACTACATACAGTCGGATGAAACGACAATCCCCGTGATGAATGACGAGAGACACAAGACGGTCAAAGGTTATATCTGGCTTGTGCGCAGTGTCATGACCGGACGTCAGTTCTTTTACTATGACAAGGGTTCCCGAAGTGGAAAGGTGGTGCTGAAACTCTTCGGCAAGTTCCGGGGAGCCATACAGACGGACGGATACGAAAGGTACGAGATGCTGGACGCCAAGAAAGGTATTATCCTTCTTGGCTGTTGGGCCCATGCACGCAGACATTTTTGGGAGGCAAGAAAGAATGACATGCAGCGTGCCGACTATGCGCTCGCACAGATACAGTTGCTTTATGACGTGGAGCGTAAGGCTGACGATGAACGCCTGACTTACGAACAGAGGGCTGAACTTAGGGCACGTCTTGCATATCCCATACTTGTGCGCTTCGAGAAATGGCTGGTCAATGAATATCCCAAAGTAATGAAAGACAGTCCGATCGGAAAAGCCATAAAATATACATACGGAAGGTTCGACAAACTCTCCAGGTACCATCTGGACGGTCGTTACAGACCGGATAATAACGAGATAGAAAATAAAGTGCGGCCTGTCGCGTGCGGCAGACGTAATTACCTGTTCTGTGGCAATAATGATGCCGCTGAAGATGCGGCGGTGCTCTACTCGTTCTTCGGCTGCTGCAAGGCTGCCGGGGCTGACTTCCGCACGTGGCTGATCTACTTCCTTGAACATATACATGATTATGACGATGACTACTCGATGGATCTGGCCGAATTGTTACCTGACAATCTGTTATCCAAGGGCAAGATATTATCCGTTACGTCACCGGAATCTCCCAAGAAAGACTCCTGATACCTTCGTAAATCTCGCCTAAACACGGGAAAACTACCGTTTTATGCCAATCAAGACGGGAAAATAGGGAATAAAGTGCCGTTTTTATCTTCATTATCCCCGATAAATAGGGAAAATAAGGGAAAGAATACCCTTTTATACCAATTATGGCGGGAAAGTAGGGATAAAAATATCGCTTTATCACATTTGTCACAGGAAAATAAGGGGCAAAGGGGAAAAACTTCCTTTTATCCGCTCCATTAGTAGGGATAATATCAATTACTATAGAACCCGCACATCTTTGGGTTGAATTGATGTAACAATAAATCATAGAACGATAAAATGAATAAACGACATTATGAACATACGTTACCCAATATACGAGGGAGTTTATCGAATACTTACAATTCAGGGGAATCCGTTGTGTGTTTGCCGGATATTATTTTCCTCAGCGTTATGAAAACTGGCTTTGTGACGACCAGTCCGAATTTGTCCGGAAGGTGTATGATTTCAAGGAAGGGAAAGACCCATGCCGGAATTGTTTCTCGCAGGCGTTCCGGGTTCTTTCCGTTACCGGAGATGTGACCGCTGTGTTTATGCCATGCAGTACTTCCCGGCGCTACCATCGACGTTTTTCCGGTATAGCCGCTTTTCTGGAGTCCGGGGGCTATGCCCGGTCGGGGCTGGATTTGATATGTATCACGGAAGACAGGGAGAGCAAACATACTTCCGGAAGACGTTCCGGAGTGGATACGGCCAATTATATGATGGCGAGGGGGCTGCGGGGAAAACGGGTCGTAATCGTGGATGACCTGCTGACCAGCGGTGACAGCCTGCTGGAGTATGCCCATAACCTGGAAAGGGTCGGCGCCATAGTGACAGGTGCTGTCTTTTTGGCCCGTACGTTCCGGATGCCCCCACCGGCAACAGTCAGACGGGTTGTTTGGAAACATCATTTATCGGCGCTGTTGACAGGAAAGTAAGACGGCGGAGATTGTACGCGACTTGTAAAGTTTACAATACACCCTTTACAACTTTACACTTTGTTTTTTACAATAAGACGCGGAATAAAATTTGTATTCTTTTCTAATTGTTTTATAATCAGGATATTCGTTTGAGACTTTTTGTGAAGCGCCGGCTGACGGCACGTTTTTTTCACTATGAATGGCATATACTCTTACAGTGCGCACAAGAAAGGGTATTCCAGTAATAACCTTTAAAATACAGGAGAGACATGCCATGATGTATATAGACAATGAAGTGCTTGAGAAAATGATAATGACCATAGTGGAAGGGTTTGACCGGATGGAAAAGAAACTGGACAGTATGATGCGTGTGAAGGACTGCATGGATGGTGACAAGCTGCTGGACAACTATGACCTGGCCAGACTGCTCGGGGTGTCGTTGCGGACAGTGGCCCGCTACCGGGAGAAAGGGCTGATCCGGTATTATCAGACGGATGAGAACGGGAAGAACTTTTATCGCAGTTCGGATGTACAGGAGTTCCTGCAACAGCGCGGAAAGAAAAAATAGAATATGTTTTATTTCACTATGAGGAAGTTATGTTAACTTTGTACCTGAAATACATGTTATGAAGACAGATATGAAATATGCGGTGGCGGTCCTGGTGGACGGTGACAACGCATCCTTCGAGAATTTGGAGGATGTGATGGGGTTTGTCTCCCGCCACGGAAATGCCATTATCAGACGGATATATGGCGACTGGACGCGGAAACCGCTTTCCGGCTGGAAGGATGCCGCCGGAGAACACGGTTTCCGGCTGGTACAGGCCTCTTCCTTTACCTCCGGGAAGAACACCACGGACATTGCCCTGGTCATAGACGCGATGGATATTCTGCGTGACGGACTTGTCGGCTGTTTCTGTCTGGTTGCCAGCGACGGTGATTATACCCTGCTTGCCCAGCGGATACGGGAAGCCGGCCTGCCGGTGTTGGGATACGGTGAAAGCAAGACCCCGGCACCGCTGGTACGCACCTGTACTGAATTTTTGTATGCGGACCGTATGGAAGGGAAGCCGGTGGAGAATACGCCCGGGTTCTTTCTCCGGCGGGACATGGAATATTTTGACAGGGCTTTCGAGGAGGCTGCCGACGGTAAGACGGAAGTTCCTCTCTCACTGATCGGAACCGCCCTGAAGAGGATGATACCCAAGTTCAAGATAAAAAGATACGGTTGCAAGACTTTGGGAAAACTGTATGAGAAACTGGAGCGTTATGAGCTGGTCCGGACGGAAAAAGGAGTGGCGGGGGCCGTACGGTTGAAACGCTGAACGTTTTTTATAAAGAGTGACCGAAACTCCAGTTTAGCCCGGATGAGTTTTTGATTTGAAACTTGAACATCCTTAAAGGCAAAAAGAAGAGCCGTATCATTGCTTAAAACAGGGCTTGATACGGCTCTTTTCAGGGCTTGCAGTTACAATCTGTAGCTTTTCAAAGAGTCTTTTTAATTTTGACACCCTCTGGATTTTTCAATTCGGTCATTATGACACTCTCTTTTCCGTGTTATACCGGGATGGGATTCACCCGCAACGTGTCAAGGTTGAGATAAGCCCCCCGATAAAAGGTCCTTCCCTCCCTGAACATGCGCCAGAGGATGTCACAGCCGGTTTGTGCCAGCATGGAGTTGATGAAGAGGTCCTGCTTCTGCAATGCTTCCGCCAGCGAACAACTCGGTCCGGAATCCTTCTCCTCAATGGTGGAATAACTGGTCTCCTCGGTAATCACATTCATTCTGGGTATGGTGTGGTACTCGGTGGAGGCGGGCTGATGTATCTTGTTCCGGATATTGCCTATCAGAACCTGCCCGGTTGTCTGGGCGTTGCCGAAATCCATCCAGTAAATCGGTGTCTTTTCGTCATTGTGCGTATTCTTCCTGTGGTGCTTCAGGAATCTCCACAAGTCAAGCCGGGAACGGATGTTGTCCGTACAGGTAATGATTATGTTCGTCAACCCGGGGGTATCCTTGTCACTTTTCTGCCTTGACGGAAAACTCCTGCCTTTCGCTTCCCATGCGTAACCGAAGAAGCGGTTGATACGGGTGACAAGCGCCACCGCCTTGTTCAGTCCGAGTTCCGTCTCGCTGAACAGCTGGCGTCCGATATTCGCCTCGGTGACGGTATCGGGGTCAAAGACCGTGACATGCAGCCCCGGATGTCCGAGCGCCTGTAATGCCACGCTCATACGTGCCAGGCCGGTGACGACCTGGGAGCCTGTGCCTCCTGCCCCGATTACGGAAACGGTTACCGGATGGTAGGGATTAAGAAGGTATTTGTCCGTGTAATGAATCTTTCTCATGATAATATGTCTTTAAGTTGTTTGTCTAGCGGTTTGAGCTCGTCCTCGTTGAAGGGGCTGTCCCGCGCCTGTTCCGTCACCAACACCAGATTACTGTGTGTCGGATTGTCCTGCCCTCCCAGATGGGAAAATTCGCTGAGCCAGAAGCGTTTCTCCCAATATTCCTGAAGCGCGTGGAAGTCCATATTTTCCGGTTTTTCCAATGTGGAGCTGCCCAGGCACACACTTCCGCGCGTCACATTGAAGAAAGGCGCCAGATAAAGCGGCGTGTCCTCTTCCGGTATTCGCCCCTTGTAGGCGAAAATTGTCATTCTCTCGTTTTCAATGATGTAGACAACTCCCGGCAGATGGAATACGCCATCCTTGATGTTCAGGCTGTCCTTGAAGAACATCTGTCGTTTTCCCGGCGGGTTGTACCATATATATTTCTCATGCCCTTTCCGGGTGTCGCACCATAACATGTTGGAAGGCAGCCTGCCGTGGGGCACATTCTGTCTTTCATCCGAATAGGATTCCACCAGGGCGTTCATGAACTCATACGTGACCGGAATGCCCGCTTCCATTCTGCCCGCCTTGTTGATGGGACGGAGCTCAAGGTAATTCTTTCCGGTTGCATAAGGGCTTTCCCTGTATTCATAGGCGATGAGCGCCGCTTTGGGCACCATTATCTCCTGCATCTTTTTGGTCAGTTCATTCATCTTTATCTGATTTTTGATTTGAAATTTTGATTGGGAGAATTAAAAGGAGCCGGTTATATGCTGCATGAACCTCTGCATCCACTTAGAGAGCCTTTCCGGGTAATCGTCCATGCGAAACAGCCTTCCGCTTCCGCAAGTCGGGTCATTCATCCGTTTGCCGGTCGTTTTCTCATCCGTACCGGTACATTGTACCATCAGGTCACAGATGTGCACGGGGGTGAAGAACTGTCCGTGCGCCTGCTGCCCGCTCCGGGAAGAGAGGGCCATGAACAGGTCACCGAACGCGTCGAACCACTCACGGGTCTGCAATTCCCGCTGCATGAGCTGTATCCATCCGGCAAACAGTTCCATGAAGAAACGGTTCTGCTGCCGTTTGTATTTCCAGTCCTTGACGGGCGGCGCACCGGGTGAGAACCCGTGGGTGACGTAACGCAGGAAATCGTTGAAGACGGACATCGGCTCGTATCCGTTCGAATATGCGAAATCGCAGATAAGCTTCTCAAGCGGACGTAACGCTTGCGGAGTGTTGTACTGTGCCATATTATTCTGATTTTTTATAGATGGTTACTGTATGCCCGTCATGGTCTGTCCGTATCCTGACGGGGGAAACACCAAGGAAAGAGAGGTGGGTTTCCGCTTTCAGCATGTTCCATTCCCATGCGGGGAGTTCCTTCCATTCCATCCGGTATCCCCATAGTATGAACAGGCCTTGGCGGAATCCGTCGAAAAGTCTTCCGTGCAGGATCCCGACCATCCGGTCCAGTTCTTCCTTGGAGTAGACAGTGAATGATTCGTTCCGGTAAATGAACGCGCCTGCCGGCTCAATGTCCTGCCGGCGTTCGATGAGGTATTTTGTCCATTCTTTTGTGGTGTACTCTCCGTACAAGGGTTCAGGTTCCGTATATTTCCATGCCCTGACGGATGTGCGGAACAGGACCGCGCCGTTCTCGTGTCTTCCGGTATGCCCCCATGTCCGGAACTGTTTGCCGCGTATGCCGTCCGGAAGTAATAATCCCGGGTCTGTCGTAACCCAAGGTCCTCCTTCCGTGTTATAACAGGTCCGTCCTTCTTTCTCATGGCAGAACGGCATCCGGGGAAGAAGGCAGAGCTGGGCTTCCCGGCCATCGCTTCTTTCAATGTGCGCCTGCGGATAGTAGTCGCCGCCACGGGTGGTATAAGTGACGGTGTCTCCGGCTACGGGTGCCGGGTTCTCTTCCCGCTCTTTCCGCATCCTGGAGATCAGCCGGTTCACTTTCTCCACATCGCGCTCCTCTATGGAACATGCGCATCCTTCACGCTCATTGAGCCGAACCAGGCTTTTCAGGTCATAAAAGTTACTGTATTCCATGTCATGACCGGTTTTGTTGGTACAATCCGACCTGGCGGGCAACCATGTCACAGAATTTCTGTCCGTTCTCCTTCTCGCTTCTGAAATAGGCGATTATGTCCCAGAGGTTCCGGTTGAAATAGCCGGTCCATTTCTCGTAGTAGTGGCTTCCGTCGACCTTCCCGAACGTTTCTTCAAAAAGCGCGGGAGTCAGTTCCTCATCCCCGTGATGGTTGTATTGCCACAGGGAGACAAGCAGCATTTGGTTGTAATCCAGTGTTTCCATATCTGTTCTTTTTTAGTGAGACATCTGCCTACACGGGTAGGCATTTTTATTTCTTGATGTCTTTCCTGCCTGTTTGCCGGGGATTGTGCAAGGCTTGGCGAAAGAAAATACCGGAGCGGAGCGAGGATGATTTTCTTTCAGCCAACCCAGCCCCTGCAAGGGGCCGCCTTGCGCAATCATCCCGGCAAACGGCTATCTTTACAGCAAGAAATGAAAAAGCGGACCTCAGCTTTTCAGTTCTGAAGTCCGCTTTCCGGTCATTTTGGAATTTCATGCTTTTCAGGTATGTATCTGCCATCCGTGGAACGGCTGCAATGTTATGGCGAACGATCTGTCAGGAATTCCGTGATAGAGCAGACCTCCCACGATACCAGTTTTTCCGTCGGGATAGCGTTGTGTGAAGCCGAACGAGTATGGGGCATGGTCATAACAGAGTGAAATCTCGCTGGGCCGGTCGGGATTTTCCTCCCAACTCTTCAACCGGTCCAGACATTTTTGGAGCGAGGTGTCGCCGATGGATTCAGCATAGCGCTTTACATTCTCGAAATGTTCTTCATTCAGGATTTTCATGACTTTTGCGTTTTATCTGTCGTTAAACAATGAAGAAGCGGACCTCGGCTTTTCCGCTTTGAAGTCCGTTCTCCGGTCATTTTGGGATTTCATGCTTTCAAATGAAAGGCAAGGCGGTGTCTTCCAACATGGGGGCCAGCATCCGGCACATCTCGTAAGCCGCCCTGTTGCGCCCGTCAATATGGCTCGGCTCACGTCTTGCCATACCGATGATGCATGCTTTCATCACTCTGAAGAAAGCCTGTTCCAATGTCTTGTGAAAATAGGGAAGGGTTTCGGCGAAACGTTCCGGATTGAACCCCATGTCATTCAACGCCTGTTCCAGTTTCCTGGCCGTCTTGTATTCACGGCTTTCCTCCAGTCGTTCCGGAATGTCGCCGAAACGGGCTGTATGCAACTGGCGTTCCAGCTCGGTTACGGTTACTGAAAGTAGTAGTTGGATGGCGGCGACATTGCCGATTCCGAATTTCTGACCGTCGGTTGTGTGGAACTCGATTATGTCCACAGTACCGTTTTCCTGCATTCTCTTGTAGTGGGCAAGATTCTCGCCCAACATTTTTGCTTTTTGATTGTCCATAATCTTATTTTTTGAATTGGTATCTGATTCGTTCTTGTGTAGTTGTTTTCAGTCAATCCAGAATGTGCCGCAATGCGGACATTTGGTTCCACATGGGAAACTGTTTATATAATAGGTGTTCTTGTGGCGCTTATGGTTCATGTCTCCCAAGGTGCATCCGCCTTCCCGGAATCTTTTTTCATAAAGGGCTTCCTGTTTCTGATGCTCGCTCATGCGGCTTTTCCGCATGGTGGACTTCAACGGCTTCATTCCGGTTTTCCACCAGGTGGAATCACACCAGCTGTTCAGCATCCCGCAGATTTCATTGGCATAGGAATAATGCACTTGGGAGTCCGTAAAGAGGTTGTCCCTGCAAAACGGGAGGGTGATGTCCGTTGGCAGCCTGACATGGTATCCTGCACCGTTGCGGCTGTCCGCAATGGCAACGATGACATCTCCGTAGAACCGGATGCGCTTGAAATCATTTCCGGTATCTCCCGTGAGCAGTCTGGAGAATATGGCATTGAAATAGATGCGGAGCTCGCCTCCGTATGGGGCATTGGCCAGAAGCTCATGAAGCTCATCGGCAAACTGCCCTTTCTTCAGCTTGAGCGCCCGCCTGATTTTACGGAGGGAGATGGCTTCGGACTCTTTGCGTGCGTTACTTCCGTACACGTATCCTTCTATCTCCACTCCCAGGGAATAGAACATGTTGGTGACAGCGGAGTTGTCTATCAGCTCATCTGTCGGATCGATGCTGTTCCGTTCGTAAAGCAGGTCTTTTATGCCTTCTTCATTTCGGGCATATTCGTCGGCTTTTCCGTCCGCTTCCATGGCTTTCCTTATATCTGCAAGATACCCTTGCAGGTTGTCGTGCTCCTGTTCGGCATACCATTCCCAGACCTGTTCTTCCAATGGATGGAGGCTGTTCCGTCGGATGCACCGTTCCTGCAAGTCCTCATGGTTGTCCAGATTCTCATTGTAGTCCACATAGTAGAGGCTGACATATCGGGGGACATAGTCTTTCCAGGATTTCGGGGGCATATTCAGACTGCTTTCCGTCCGGTGACCACCTGATGATTGTGGATGGTTTTCTGTCAAAATTGTTGTGTTCATTTGTCTATTCGAATTATTGTCCGGCAAGGGTGTTGACTGTACGCATTTGGGAAAGTTGCAGTTTCACCACCTTTATTTTTTCAATCAGTTCATTCTCTCTTCGGAATGACGGGGTACATTTTGTACGCCGCATCCCGGCTCCCCAGGGGATTTTGTCACACGCCTTTCTCAGGCGTGCCCTTTCGGTGTCCAGGGCGGACTCCAGACGTGCAAGTTTGCGTTGCAACGATTCTTCGGTCATTGTTTTCATGATTCCATCATTTTTTTGAGATATGGCGACTCCCATTATCGGGCTGTCGCCATACCGGGTTGATTATTCAATTTACATTTCCGCCTTTTCTCTTCTGATATTGCGTAAGGCGTATAGCAGGTACAGGAACAAGTCCCTGTCATAAATCCGGAAGAAGAACGGCTCTTGCGTTTCCTTGACCGTTCCGGTAAATGATACGGACTCCCGGTTCATGGGGAACTGGAGAAGTTTTCCGTTTGCCAGCAGGGTGTGCCTTCGTTTTTTTGCCTCTTCCAGAAATATTTCCATATCATCCCGCCTCTTGTGTGCGGAGAAATAGAGGAAATGATGGCGGCGCAGGCTGAGCAGGATTTCCGCCATGTTTTTTCTTGCGTTTCGGATATCCGGCTCCTCATCCGGACCGGTGACCAGGTTGCAGATGAATTTTTTCTCTCCGTCCGTATCAGTGAAGAAATAGGGTGTGAGAAGATACCGCCTGTTTGTTTTGCCGGTAATGGCACAGGCCGGCCCTTTGGTGACACCGCCTCTGAAAGTGAGGCTCCGGTAATGTCCCTCCATCTGCCTTTCCAGTTCTTTTCTGGGTGTGGTGACGGAACGCAGTCCGGTGAAATAACGTCCTTCCACATGAAAACAGAATGTGTACAGGTCTCTGAAGCAGGGCTCGCCGATGAAAAAGAAATTTCTGGTATGTCGGACGGGCGGCAGCATATCCATGTTCTCATAGTATTGGCTTTCTGTTATTTCCTTGAACGGAAGGCACTTGGATTTCAAGTGGATACGGAACATCTTGTCTGCCGTGTTCCTTGAGACGGTGACAAGCCGGGGATTGTCCTCTCCGGCTCTCAGCTCTTCCAGCGTCTTGTGGGTATAATCGCAGTGTATGCCGTCCGACATGGAGGTAAGGAAGCTCCCGTCGAAACGGTACGGGTCGATGACGAATCCGGGTCTTGCATTTTTCATGGCTCAGATGTTTTGAAGGTTCAACACTCTCTTGGCGGCACTGAGTGCATTGGGGGTAAGTTGCCGTTGCCATGCCTTGTTTTTGGGTGACCAGCGGAATCCGGCGGATTTCAGTTCCTTGCGTCTGCTGTCTTCGGGAATTCTGTCAAACAGGATTTGAAGGCGGTCTTCCCCATAGTTCCATACAAGTGTTCCGCCCTCGAACGGCACTTCCTTGCTTTCCTGACTTTGCACCGCTTTCAACTTTTCGCGCATCCGTTCCGCAAGTTCCGGCAATTGGAAGAATTTGTTTCTTTGGGTGATGACGGGTTTCTTCACCCTTGCGTTATATTCGGAAATGAAGTCCACCGCTCTGCGGACGATTTCCACTTCCCCGTGATTGGCAAGGGTGGAGACCTTGTTCAGGATGCTGCTGACGAACAGGGCACGGCTGTAGCCCCGGCATTGTCCGGTATCAATCCCGTGGATGGTGTCGGCGCTGCTCCTGATGTCGCGTTTGAGCGTCTGCCATGCCTTTTCCCGCTTCTCTTCCTCCGGTCTGGCGGTTTCCTGTTTCCGTTTGACGGATGCAAGGACCTTTTGCCGCCAATCGCGGAATTCCTCGTAGCGGTTCCGGTAGCTTTTGTTCATTTTTTCCTGCCTGCGGTAATCAAATCCGCCCCGTCCCGTCACCATCGGGTTGGCGCAGCGCGAGAGGGCCGAGAACTGGGCGGACAGCTTTTGCCGGTAGGCGGTGATATAGGTTTCCCGTTCCCCTTCCGGCATGAGTTGCAGGTCATTGTGCAGCTCCTCCCCGTAAACCATGATGTCCGTTTCTCCGCGAATCTCCGGATTGAAGGAACTCCAGGCGTATGCGTCGCAGGCCTGTTTCCACATATCCTCCAGATAGCCCGGATGTTTGAATGCTACGGCTTCCCAGTCTTTGAAATTGCTGGAATGCAATTCATTCCGGTCTTCCGGATTTCCGTACAGATGTACAAAGTGGTGCATTCCGTGATGCTCCTTTCTGAAATGGAACGGTACGGGAGGATGGTCCGTACCCTTTTCCCGGACCATCGTGACCCGGTGTGCGTTCTTTACGGTAAGGTCCGTTACTTGTTCTTCCCGGACCTTTGTTGCTGTCGTTTCAGTCATAACCATTGCTTTTTTGATGTCAGCTGTAAATCATTTCGTCCAGTTCTTCGTCCGGCAGTGTGCGGATTTCCTCTTCCGTGCAATAGCAGGCTATGCTCTCGTCCAGTTCGAAAGCTGCCGGGTCGAGGCTTTTGATGCCATCCAGCAGTTCCTGTTCCAGCCTTTCTACGGAAACCGTATAGTTCCCGTCTTTGCCTTGTACTTCCCGTGCCGGATAACTCTTTTCCCGATAGACCAGCGTGGTGATTGCAGGATTCGTATTTTCCTGTCCTGTTCGTACTTTGGTTACTGTCATCTTGTTCATACTACTGTTTTAAAGTTAGACACGACCGGCTCCGTGGAGCCAGTGTTTCGGTTTCTTACTTGCCGGGCAGCCCTTTGCCTTGATTGTGCAAGGCTTGGCAAAAGAAAATACCGGAGCGAAGCGAGGATGATTTTCTTTTAGCCAACCAGCCCCTGAAAGGGGCCGCCTTGCGCAATCAGAGAGGCAAAGGGTTATCTTTGCGGGTAAGAAAATGAAAGAATGGCAGGTGTTTATGGATTTTCGGATACAAAAAAAGCCATCCTTGCGGGGACGGCTTTAATGGTGTGTTGTACGTCTATTGTGCCATACGTTCCTTTACATTGTTCATGGCTTCTTTCAGGCTGCTGTTCATGACCCGTGCGTAATGTTGGGTCATGCGTGTGGAGGCATGCCCGAGCATGACGGACACATCCTGCAAGGGAACGTTGTTGGCGAGCGTGACGGTGGTCCCGAAAGTATGGCGGGCCACATGCGTGGTCAGATTTTTCTTTATGCCGCAGAAATCGGCGATTTCCTTGAGGTAGCTGTTCATTTTCTGGTTGCATAAGACAGGCAGGCAGCATCCTTTCTTTATGCAGACCGGGTGTTCCCTGTATTTTTCCAATATGGCCAGGGGAACGGGCAGCAGCGGGATGTTGCTGATGGAAGACGCTTTTCTGCGGCGCTCCAGCTTGACCCTTCCCTTCCTTATCCACCAGTCCCCGAGATTGTCCTGCACCAGATTCTCATTGTTCAGGCCGGCTACATCGGAGAACGCCAGGCCGGTGAAGCAGGCAAAGACAAAGATATCCCTGACCAGTTCAAGCCGGGGAACCGCGAATTTTTTCTTTATGACGGCCTGTAGCTCGTCGTAGGTCAGGAATACCGGATCGGTCTCGTCCTGCTCCATCTTATAACCGTAAAAGGGATTCTTACGCATCCATTCCTTTGCCAATGCCATATTGGTGAATTTCTTGAAGCATTTCATGTAGCGGACTATCGTGTTCCGGCACAAGCCTCCTTCCGTTTTCAGGTAGATGTCGAACGCACGGATGAACTCCGGTGTCAATTCGTGGAAGGTGATGTCCTCCTTGCCATAATAGGAGGGGATAAGCTGCCGCAATTTCTTCACCACATTCTTATATCGGTTAATGGTGACAGGGGAATAGTCTATATTCACCAGGCTTTCCATTTCCTCGATGCCTTCCTGCATGGTGCCGAGCAGCGTACGCATTCCGGTATCTTTTCCGAAAACTCGTTTCAGGATTAGTTTCGGGGTAATCAGAGCCTGTTCCAATACCAGTTCCTTGTGTTTCTCAAGGGCACGGGCATGTAATTCCGCAATATAGGTGTTCAATGCGACGGATGCCCTGTCCCTGCCTTTGCTGCATCCTTTGGCCGCGTTCCATAAGTTCAGAGGCACGCTTCTTTGGATACGTGCGTCGTCATAGTCTCCGTTGATGGTTATCCGCATCAGTACGGGCGCCTCACCGTTTTTCAACAATTTCGTTTTGAGCACGAAAAAAAGAATGTTCATTGTTCCTTGTTTCATCACTTTTGTTTTTTAGAAGTGTTACATCCAATTGTTTCGTCAAAACCGGATGGCATGAGGAGGTGAGACGAAGTGTTAAATTCGGTGGCTTTTTTGAGCGGCTTGTGGAAAAGCCATAGAAAAGCCATAAAAATCCCATTTTCCCAGGTTCGAATTGCCTTTGGTATCCCGGGTTCGATTCCTTTTTTTCATTCTGATGGGACATTCCGTAGTTTTAAACTTCTTTCACAATTTCAAGCTCATTCGGCCATGTGTGCAAAATTACTTTTTTACACCGGAGATTGATGTTGACAAATGGTTGAAAAACAATGAAATATGGTGCGTGTTTATGGCTTTTTTCAAAGCCTTAAAAAAAGCCACTGAATTGGCAAAATCCAACTTCACAAATATGTAATGAAATGCGTAGCGAGGGTAAAAAAAGAACCCTTGAACTATCTCTAATTCAAGGGTTTTCTAAAAGTGAAAGCTTTTTTGGTGGTGCCACCAGGAATCGAACCGGGGACACAAGGATTTTCAGTCCTTTGCTCTACCAACTGAGCTATGGCACCAAAATGGTTATCGGTAGAGCTTTTCACTTTGTAATAGAACACCTCTCAGAAACTATTGTTTCTTGTTTTCGGTTGCAAAGGTAGGCATATTTTTTGATTCTACAAATTTTTTGCAAATTTTCTATGAAATTCTTTTTGATTTCAAAAAAATGCTTTACCTTTGCACTCGCAAAACAGAAACGGAATGTAGCGCAGTTGGTAGCGCACTACGTTCGGGACGTAGGGGTCGGGCGTTCGAGTCGCCTCATTCCGACACTGTAAAGGATAAGCCACTGAACTTCAGTGGCTTTCTGTTTTTTTAGAGATAAAGCCAGAACAAATACGGGACACCCTATTTTAGGGTCAGCGGATTTTCCTGGTTGGTAAGCTTTCTTTTAA